>Ga0209499_1000011_pt1 | contig 165240 bp, 171 predicted proteins | sample C_130208_EF_Meta_FD_187306 | JGI IMG/M metagenome (GOLD analysis project Ga0209499, IMG submission 187306) | Freshwater microbial communities from Lake Croche, Canada to study carbon cycling - C_130208_EF_MetaG (SPAdes) (version 2) | ecosystem: Environmental > Aquatic > Freshwater > Lake...
ACATAGACTGCTTGAACTGAAGTAATTGACCCCGTCTTAGTACTAGTAATGCGTTCTTGAAGGGCACCCATTTCTTGTTGCAAATTTGGTTGGTAGCCTACTGCACTCGGTAACCGTCCAAGAAGGGCAGATACCTCAGCGCCGGCCTGGGTGAAACGAAAAATGTTATCGACGAAAAGAAGCACATCTTTACCTTGGTCACGAAATCCTTCAGCGAGTGTCAAACCAGTTAGACCCACTCGAAGTCGAGCACCAGGCGGTTCGTTCATCTGGCCGAACACGAGTGATGTTTTGTCGAGCACGCCACTTTCTGCCATTTCATGATACAGATCATTACCTTCACGAGTACGTTCACCCACGCCAGCGAATACTGAGTTTCCGCTATGGAATTTAGCAATATTATTTATGAGCTCTGTAATAAGGACTGTCTTACCGACACCAGCACCACCAAAGAGGCCTACTTTACCACCCTTTGTAACGGGCGCGATAAGGTCGATTACTTTAATCCCAGTTTCTAGAATTTCAATTTTACCACTTTGTTCTTCGAGTGTTGGTGGTTCGCGGTGAATAGGTGCGGTATGAGTAAACTTTGTTACCGGCTTCCCGTCAATTGGTTGCCCAACAACGTTAAACATTCGCCCCATAGTAAGGTCGCCAACGGGTACGGTTATAGGGGCTCCTGTTGAAACCACTTCTTGGCCTCGCTTAAGACCGTCAGTACTTGAAAGGGCGAGTGCTCGAACGGTTGTCTCGCTCAAATGCTGTTCAACTTCTAGATAAAGTGTTTTTTTGTTAAGTTCAATAGTGATGGCATCATAGATCTCCGGAAGTGAGTCATGCGGAAATTCTACATCAACGACGACTCCAACAACCTGGATAACCTTACCATTCATTTTTACTGCGTTACTCATTTGTTCTCCTTTACTGTACTGTGATTGATAATTTTATCCATTTGCTGCCTCTGCTCCTGCGGTAATTTCCGCTAGCTCTTGGGTAATTGCAGCCTGTCGAGCATTATTATATGCAAGGGTTAGGTCAGCTATAAGGTCTGAAGCATTATCCGTGGCATTCTTCATGGCAAGCATGCGGGCTGCCTGTTCAGCTGCTTTGGCTTCAAGTAGCGCCTGCATAAGTTGCGCCTCCAGTAGCCGCTTCAAGACAAAATCTAGCAACTGATCTACTTCTGGCTCGTAGGTGGTATTAGAACTTACTGGAACGGTAGGTGGTGCAATAGGAAGTAGCTGAGTAACCAAAACGTCCTGTTTAACGATTGATGTAAAGGTAGTCGAAATTAACTGAACACTATCTACCTTACCAGAAACAAATTGATCAATAGCTTCACTGAGCACCGGTTGAATAATAGCGACATCCGGGTTCTCAGTATCAGTCATATAAGCTAAAACTTCGTTTAACTGCTTTGTTCGAGCGACATGCTGGGCTATGTATTTACCAATTCCAATAACTGACTGATCAACCCCGCTATCAAGCGTATATTTAGCAATTGCTCGAAGCACATTGCTGTTATAGGCGCCAGCTAGTCCTCTATCACTTGATATAGCAATAATAAGCGCCTTCTTGCCATTTCGTTTTGCAAAGAAAGGATGGTATTGCGCTTCAGATGCACTCGATAATTTTTCAAGCATCTTCGTTCCTACTGCAATATAATCCTTGGGCCCGAGTGCAGCTTCCTGAGCTTTTCGAAGTTTAGAAGCAGCCACAAGTTGCATAGCTTTAGTAATCTGTTTTGTATTAGTTACAGATTTTATGCGTTGCTTGATACCTTGTTGCGCTGCCATAGTTAGTCCTTCTTGGCCTTATCGTGGCCGAAACTTTTAGCAATTTTTTCAGCAATCTTTACAACTTTTTCAACGTCAGCGTCTTCTGGCTTCGTTCCTTTATCCAAGGAAGCATAAATAGTCTTCTCAGACTTTTTAACTTCAGCAATAACACGCGTTACCGCTGATTCGACATCTTTGTTGGTCAAACGATCGAGCGCGCCCTTTGTAGCAGCAATCATAGCAATCACTTGCTCAGCAACGCTTAGCGGTTGGAATTGCTTTTGTTTTAGTACTTCAGTCAACAGACGACCACGATCGATTCTGTTTTTCGTATCTTCATCAAGGTCGCTTGAGAACTGAGCAAAACTAGCAAGTTCTCTAAACTGCGCAAGTTCAAGACGTAGCGTTCCAGCAACACTTTTTGTTGCTTTTGTTTGGGCAGCACCACCGACACGCGATACTGAAAGCCCAACTGAGATAGCAGGGCGGATCCCTTGGTAGAACAAATTTGTTTCAAGGAAGATCTGACCATCAGTAATTGAGATGACGTTGGTTGGAATGTAGGCGCTAATATCGCCAGCTTGCGTTTCAATAATAGGAAGGGCGGTGAGGCTTCCACCACCAAGATCATCAGATAATTTAGCAGAACGTTCAAGGAGCCGAGAATGCAAATAAAAAACATCACCTGGATAAGCTTCACGACCTGGTGGGCGACGAAGAAGGAGTGACATTTGTCGATAAGCAACAGCGTGCTTTGAAAGATCGTCATAGATAATCAAGGCGTGTTGCTTATTGTCGCGGAAGTATTCAGCCATTGCTGTTCCTGTGTAAGGCGCAAGGTAGAGCATGCTAGCGGCATCCGAAGGACTAGTCGCGACGACTATGGTTTGATCCATAACTCCTTCAGTTTTAAGCCGTTCAACGAGGGCTGCAACCTTTGCACTCTTTTGTCCAATTGCAACGTACACGTTAATAACACCAGTCTTTTGACGAGCTTGGTTGATCATCGTATCAACTGCAATTGCCGTTTTGCCAGTTTGACGATCACCAATTAAAAGTTCTCGTTGTCCTCGACCAATCGGCACCATAGTATCGATTGCAATAATACCTGTTGCCAGCGGCTCGTTAACACTCTTTCGTTCCATTACTCCAGGAGCAGGCCGTTCGATTAGCCCCATTTGTTTTGTTTTAATTGGACCAAGCCCATCAAGAGGAAGTCCAAGTGGACTTACTACTCGTCCGACAAGTTCTGGGCCGACAGGTACTTCAAGTGTATTTCCAGTAAGCGTCGCTTTAGCGCCAGCATTAACGCCAACTTCGCTTCCCAAAATAACTGCACCAATTTCATCCTCATAAAGATTAAGCGCAAAGGCTTCAACCTTAGATCCATCCTTTGTTTCAATAGCAATAACATCACTAAAACCACAATCTCTGAGCCCATAGATCCAAACGATACCATCACTAACTTTTGTGACAACACCCGATTGTTCCATTTTTGCCCCATCCTTAAGACCATTGATCGCATCATCAATCTCTCGGCTCAGGGCTTTCACATTTAAATCACTCATTACTTTACTCCTTCAATAATTTTGGCTAATCGGCTCTGGATACTCGCATCAAGTTCTGCTTCGGGGGTTTTAATTACTATTCCACCAATAAGTTTATTATCAACACTGTAGGTGCATTCAAGAGTGGTTGCTCCAGTCATATCTTGAATACTAGTTTCAACTTGTTTTTTAGTAGCAACGCTTAGCTCACGAGCAGTCGTAACAGAAATACAGTAGTAGCCATGTTTTGTGAGTGCGCGAGCTACGTCGTTAACGAGATAGTCAACTTGGCGGGTTTTGCTGTGTGCCTGCAACCAAGCAGCAACCTCAGTCATTACTTTTTTTGAATTAGTGCCAGTAAAAATTTTATCGGCAAGATAATCCGCTACTTGCGTTCTTGATGTCATTTAGCAGATTCCTTAATTTGTCTTTCAATTTCCATCATATCTTTTTCAGAAGTCAGTTTCTTACCTATAAAAACTGAAGCAACTTTAACGACAAGCTTACTTGTTTCTGAAACAAGCTCAGTTCTTGCTTTTTCTACATCACGAGATAATTGATTGCGGGCTTCAGTAATAATATTTTCAGCTTTAAGATTCGCCTTATCCTCAATAGTCTTAAGAAGTTGTGACGCTTCTCCATGTGCACCAGACAGAATTTCATCGGCTTCAGTTCGAGCTTCAGCAAGTATCTTGTCAGCTTTTAATGTCGCCTGTTCAAGTGTTTTAGTCGCCTGAGCAGCTTCGTCTAGACCTTTTTGAAGTTCTTCTTTTCTTTGATCTAAGATAGCAAGGATACGACGTATAGCGTATTTATTGAGGATCCAAAGTACGATAGCAAAAGCAATAATCTGAAAGGCGAGACCTTTCAAATTAATGCCGAGCGACGAAAGCCCGGATGCTGATTCTGTAACTGCGAAAGACGTAATATTCATTGAAATTTATTACTTTGTTGTAAAGACGATAAGTAGAACGAATACCATTACGGCATCAACAAGACCAGCCATGATAAGTGCCATGGTAAAAATCTTTGATTGGGCTTCTGGATTTCGACCTACAGAATTAACTGCTGCTGCGCCGATAAGGCCAAGTCCAACTGCTGGTCCGATTGCACCAAGACCAATGGTCAGTCCTTTTACTAATTCTGGGCTTAAATTCATATTATTTCTCCTATTACTTACGTTAATTTACTGCTTCAACCTGTGTCATTTTTTGATCACTGGGAGAATGCGAAGAATCAGGGCTGTCATCATGAATAGGTGTGGTAGCCATAGCGAGGTACACCGATGATAACATTAGGAACAAATATGCCTGGATAGCACTAAAGAAAATTTCCATGAAAATAATAGGGACCGTGCCAGCCCAAGCAAAATTACCGGATAGAATGGTGATGACACGAAGCAAAACTTCACCGGCGTAAATAACACCAAACAATCGAAGAGCAAGTGTAGTCAGGCGTATTAGCTCGGTAAGTAATTCAAGTGGCCCTAAAAAGAAATTCATCGGATTCCACCATGGCTTTAAAATACTAAAATAGTGCTTGATGTGTGGAATTGCGCCCCGTTCTTTAACGGCAAAAAACCACACTGTAGACATTGCGATAAGTGCTAAAGCGAGTGTGCCATTCAAATCTGTCGTGAAGGGACGAAGCAGCGGTATTTGGTCTGTGCCGCTATGCAAAAAGATAGTTCCACCCATACCTGGGAGCAGTCCAAATAAATTGTTAAAAAGTATAGACAGAAAGAACGCTAGAAAAAGGGGAAGAAACTTACGAGCCTTTTTTTCATCACCATCAAAATTCGTTTTAATTGTATCGAGGATAAATACAGTAGTTATTTCAATGAAATAAATAAAACGTGATCCCGGTCTGATCTTAAGTCGCCGAGCAGAGACTACAAAAACACCCGTAATAATAAGACCTATGATAACTCCGAGTAGCATGGAATTAGTAACACTAAAACCAAAGACACTAAACACGTTTTCTGATGCAAGCGGAACTGAAGAATCGGCTGCAAAATGCGTTAAATAATTCATACGCTACCCACGCATTGAAGAGGAATATTTTTTGGCACAGTCAAAATGAGTGAACTATTTTTATATAAAGACATATTTGCTTGTATAGTAGCAAACAAACTGAGGTGTGGCAACAAAATTACACTTTGAATGGCCGTTATGCTTTTTGCATTAAACTCTCAGCTTTTTTTAAGCTTTTTTGTGCGATAATAGGCTGGTGAAAAAGTATTTTATAACCTTCGCTGCAATTGCAATTCTAGGGATGATCGTTATCTATTACGGGCCTACTGCATTTAAATCTGATGACGCACAAAATACTCCAAGTACTACTGCAAGCAACACGATTCCTTCAGCTCAGCCAAGTAATCCTAGTGCTAGTACGAGTAGTACGAATCCTTCAAGCCAGCCAAATACGCCAACACCTACGCAAAACCCATCGTATAAAGACGGCACCTATACAGGTAAAGATTTCCAAAACCCGTATGGTGACGTTCAAATCTCTATCGTTATAAGTAGTGGCAAAATAACTTCCGTAAACCTTCTGAACATGCCAAGTGCTGAGCAACGCTCAAAGTATCTAACTTCAATGGCGGGCCCGCTTCTTAAGTCTCAAACAATTAATGCACAAAGCGCCCAAATTGATGGGGTATCAGGTGCAACGTACACTAGCCAAAGCTATCAGCAGTCATTACAGTCTGCACTTGATCAAGCTAAGACAGCCTAGTTACAAATCATGCGCAAAGTAAAAACAATCATGGGTATTCCGATAAGTATCGATATACCAAAAGGTATCGATCAAATATTTGTTGAATCCTTCGCTATTTTTTCAGAAATAGATAATCGTTTCAGTACCTACAAAAAGGACAGTGAGGTATCTCATTTCAATAAAGGAACAATTTCGCTAAAAGAGTGTTCGAATAGCTTCAAAGTTATCTATGCAAAGTGCCTACAACTCAAAAAGGAAACAAACGGTTATTTCGATGCTTTTTATAATAAAAAGTACGATCCGAGCGGGTACGTAAAAGGTTACGCTATAGATCAGGTAGCGAATTTTCTTATACAAAAAGGCTACAACGAATTTCTTATAAACGCTGGCGGCGATATTGTAGCTTATTCAAATTCAGGTAAGGCATGGAAGATTGGCATTACGAATCCAAACAACACAAAAAAAATTCTGGCACACCTTGAAGTGGATGCTATCGCTATAGCTACATCAGGGACTTATGAAAGGGGAGATCATATAATTGATCCACTGACCAAAAAGAAACCTGTTTTTTTCAAGTCAGTTACTATTTTTGGCCCATCAATACTCATAGCAGACGTCTATGCGACCGTTATTTTTGCAATGGGTGAAAAAGGGCTTGAGCTATTGAAACAATTGCCCGGATATAATTGTATTTATGTTGATAGAAATAACGAACTGAAGCAGCTGCTATCAAGCAAATGAGAATTGCTCAGTAATAATCTGGTCGTCATCAAAGCCAATATTTTTTAGTTGCTTTATAATGGCATTTGTCATGGCTGGTGGTCCGCATACGTATACCGCTTCATTTCTGTCCTGCTCGATAAATTTAAGTAAAGTAGCTTCAGTAATATATCCTCGTTCGTTCGCAACGTGAATAGCAAGTTGAAAGGTAGTCGGATACGCCTTTGCAAGTTGCTCAAACTCATCACTGAACGCTATATCGGAACTATTAACAACACTATAGAGCACCGTTACATCGCGCTTATCTTCTAGCAGTGATTTAGTGAGTGGAATAAACGGAGAAATACCAATGCCTCCTGCAATCATAAGAACCTTCCGATCAAATGAATGCTCCGTAACAAACGATCCACGAGGGCCATCAACAAGTAGCCGAGTTCCGATGGGCACTGATACGAGCTGGCCGGTAAAGTTCCCCGAAGTTTTAAAGGTAAAACGTAAATGATCAGAACCGGGAACTGAAGAAAACGAAAAAGGATGGTTTTGTAAAAAAAACTTAGGGTTCAACATTCGCCAATGTGCATATTGCCCCGCCTTATAGTTATACTTTTGAATGTTCAGGCCTGAAATATACACAGAATAAATACCATTTGCTTCTGGCACAATTTTTTCAACGCGAAATCCGTGATACAGACTAAGTAAAGCATGGCGAATAAATCGATAGTAAGCGACTATCACGAAAAGCAGGCCAAAGAGAAAATACCAGTAGTCTCGCATCCATGGCATGGTGGATACATCACCACCACTATCTATCTGATGAGAGAAGGTTAAAATAATACTGCCATACACAATAATGTGGATGAAATACCAGATTTCATAGGGTATTTTATTACGTATTAATTTAATACTGAAGGCAGCCGCCGTGATGAGCGCTACAGACCCGACTAAAGCACTTAATAGCCCAGAGAACTGGCTAGGGAATGCCCAAAATTGTCGCCATAAGCTTAAGTGATCGAGTGCACCGTAGCCAACCGTAACAAAAACAACATGCACTATAAGTGAATAGACGATTGCGTATCCTGCGTAGCGGTGAAATTCGTTAATTTCTTCAAGTGAAAAATTATTTTCAATAAAGGGGGCGCGGCTCATAACTAAAAACTCTAAAAGCACCCCTGCGGTAGCTATAATTCCAGCAAGACGACTAATCGCAATAATCCGTTCACTTGAAGTAGTTAAAGTATGCCCACTTTTGATAAGCCATCCGTAGAACATAATTAGTAGTAATAAAGCTATGGCGCCAAGAATAAATTGTCTTTTTTGTCTCATAAATATACTAATTAGTATACCCTAATTGAGGCTATACTATTAGTGACTAGTTCAGGTTTACATTGTTAACAAGCGTTTCATAACCAGGCACCTGATTACGGAAAAGATTATTAACGCTCTGTGTTTTTCCAGCGAATGTTCCGACACCTGCACCAGGGCAAGTAGTGGTCCAAAGACTAGTTGGAACGCGTGAAATACCGTTTGAGCTGTAGGTAAACTTTTGACCAAATGGACATTGACCAGCTACCGAACGCACTACTGGGTGCATTCTTTCCGATATAAAACCAAGATTATACAGCGCATGTAAAAATTCCTGGTAGGAAGCTTCATTGCTAGGAAAAGACTGGGTACTTAGTGTTTTGTAGTTATAGCCTTGGTACACATTTAAAACAACTGAAGAAGCTGAAACACTTATCTTAATGCTACGGTGATTCGTATCACTATTGGTGACGCCTTCATTCAGAAAATTGACTGTAGAAGTATTAGTGCTTCCAGTAAACGAAGAAGCGATAACCGCTGCACTAGTAACGGAACTTTTATTAGTCTTACCTAGGTTAATTAATGCATAAAAACAGAAGATAAAGGCAATCAAAATTATGACACCAAAAACTATGGCACGGAGAAAACGTAATCTGTATAGCTGCATATTCATGGGTTAGAATATATAACATTTTTGCTTAAATTGCAAGCTCCGCGAACTAGATTAACATCTTAAGTGGGTATACAATAGCAAGAATATGACAAAAGCAAAAACTGAACTCTTTCACGCAGAACTTGCTATTGGTATCGCTATAGCACTGCAAGCACTCGTAAACACAAAATTAACCTTTGGGCCTAAATTTACAATGATTATTCTTGAAATTGTATTGGCTCTTGCGCTGGTGTTGTTGAATCTTTCCTCACACTCACTAACGAGAGCGTTGAGAAGATTTTTAGCCTATATATTCATATCTATCGTTACTCTAGCCAACATTTCTTCCTTAGTACTTGTTTCGCGAGATCTCGTAGCCGGCACAACACTTCCAGGAAAAACTCTTTTATTTGCTGCAGTATCAATTTTTCTTACCAATATTATAATGTTCGGATTATGGTACTGGGAAATTGACAGCCCCGGACTCACTGGACATTTCAAAGAAGACGCAAAAGCCCATTTCCTATTTCCTCAAATGGAAATGAAACATATCATCGAACAGTGGCGACCTACCTTTTTCGATTACCTATACGTTTCAGTGACAAATGCTTCTGCCTTCAGCCCAACTGACGTCATGCCACTTACTCATCGTGTTAAAGCGCTCATGGGAGCTCAGTCCGTGGTATCGCTTCTTACCGTAGCACTCGTCACCGCGCGAGCCGTAAATATCCTATCCTAAGTGTCTTCCAAAAGATACAAAGAAACAGAAGGTGAGAAGAACAATTAGAGAGGCTTTAAAAACAGTTCGTGCCCACTTCTCACTGTCACGTATCGATGCATTCTTTAAAGCTTTCAAATACCACCATACACTCACTACGGTAAGTGCAATCGTATAGATTGTTCCCGTATAACTAAATACACTAAACAAAAGTACCGCTACGAAAAAAATCCTAATATACATTCTTATTAGCTTCTGTGTGGGCCTTACTCCTCGTTTTACAGATATCACCGGCAATCCAGCACTCAAATAATCATTTTGACGAAAAAGAGCAATTGAATAAAAATGAGCCATCTGCCAGGCAGTGAGTGCCACAAAAAGAAGTATAGCGGGTGTTGTTATTGATCCAGTTACTGCAGTGAAGCCTGCTACTGGTGGAAGAGAACCGGCGATTGCACCAATTTCAGTACTGCGTATTGTTTTGCGTTTCGCGAGCCCATAAATAAGGACGTAATCAACAAGAGCAATTAGACCAAGCAGCACAGTAACGTCGTTTGTTATGTGCATCAAAAGATAGAATCCTAGCAACGCGAGTATCGTTGCGTAAATAAGTGCATTCTTGACTGATATTTTTCCAGAAACTATGGCTCTCGTTTTTGTACGATCCATTCTAGCGTCTATTTTTCGATCAAGCACGTTATTAAAAACACAACCAGAAGCCATCACGAGGCAAATAGAGATCAAGGTGCCCGCAAAGAGTGTCGGGCTGAAATGATGGGTACAAGCAAGCAGAAACCCAGCAATAATCGAGAGTGCATTACCATAAATTATGCCCGGCTTCGCAAGACGATAGTATTCATTTATCTGTTTTTTGGCATGAGCCGTAAGCTGCACGATTAAAATGGCCGATCTTCCTGCGAAGGTACCATATTCATCATTGAATAATTAAGATTATTCATGATCCAGATTGATCCAATTACTAGGATTATTATTATGCCGACAGCTGCAAGAAGCGCCTGTAAATTCCATCGCGGCTTTTTCTCTCGACCAAGATGGAGGAAGAAAATGAGCTGCACTACCAACTGCAGGATTGCCAATGACAATACAAGGACATTAATGAATAAATGCGAATAGCGGTGGTGTCCGTTAGTTACGTGAGCATTAACAACACTCCAAGCAATAAGAGTGGAGATAAGAGATAGTACAAAACCAGTACTGTATGCCTTAAAAGCTTTCGATCTATACATTGAATTTTCCATTTTAATTAATCCCCAGTAAATAAACGACGCTGAAAATAAATATCCACACGACGTCTAAAAAGTGCCAGAAGATGCTAAACATAGTAAGCCTTTTAACTGATGTTTCGTTGAGGCCTTTTTTATACATATAAACTAGAATTCCACCTAACCACAAAAGACCAACCGTTATGTGCAGTCCATGCGTACCTACAAGCGTAAAATAGGAGGAGAGGAAACCGCTCGTTCGCCATGAGCTGCCACTATGATCTAATTTGTAGAATTCATTGATTTCAAGGGCTAGGAAACTTGCGCCAAGTACTCCAGTAGCACCAAGCCAAATAAAAGTATCCTTTATCTTTGAACGCTGAGCAGCCAACATAGCAAGACCGCTCGTAAAGCTGCTCGTAAGTAGAATGAGTGTTTGCATCAGAACAAAAGGAAGACTAAATAGTTCAGCACCATTTCTTCCGCCTGCTGTATTGTTTTTTAGAACAATAAAAACTGCAAAAAGAGAAGCGAATAAAATGCAGTCGGTCATCATATATACCCAAAAACCCAGCAGGGAGGTTGCTGTTTCTTTATCTATTTCTTTATGCGCTAAAGAAAATTTTGTCATAGAAGTGCTCCCACTCTTTTGTTTTCTATCGCCTCAACTTCAGCTGCAGATATAAGGTAGGTCGTAGTATCGTTGAAAGATCGTACCAAGAAGGTTGCCACAACTCCGAGCAGTGCTAGAATAATCGTCGGTGGAAAATGCCAAATAACTGAGAAGGCAAACATGAGAGCCCAACCAGCCATAAATATACCGAAGGGAGAGTTATTAGGCATCTCAATTGCAGTGAACTTACGCTTAGGGAGTGACAATTTTAGTTGTTTAACTCTATAGAATTCATCACGATCAGATACCGTTGGAATGACCGCGAAGTTGTAAGCAGGCGCAGGCGACGAAGTAGCCCATTCCAATGTCCTACCGTTCCATGGATCGCCAGTTTTATCGATATTCTTTTTCCTGTTCCTGATTGATTTGTAGAACATAAGTAACTGGACGCCAACGCCAGCAAAAATAACTAGAAGACCAACACCCGCCACAATGAACAGCCCCTGCCAGCCAAGCGACGCGTCATAATGATCAAGCCTTCTTGTAGCACCCATGAGTCCTAAAATATACAACGGCGTAAAAGCGCAAATAAACCCAGCAATCCACAAATAGGCCGCTAACTTGCCAAGCTTTTCATCAAGCTTAAAACCAAATACCTTCGGGAACCAATAGGCGATTCCGGCAAAATAGCCAAAGAGTGCTCCACCCACAATCATGGTATGAAAATGAGCAACTAAGAATAATGTGTTGTGTAGCTGAAAATCTATCGGTGGAACACCAAGCATAACTCCTGCAGCTCCTCCGATACTAAAGGTAATAACAAAACCTATGAACCATATCATGGGGCTCGCAAAATTGATGCGTCCTCGATACATTGTAAACAGCCAATTAAACACTTTAAGCCCCGTTGGTATAGCGATGACCATAGTCATAATTCCGAAGAAACTATTAACGTTTGCTCCGGCACCCATTGTAAAGAAATGATGCAACCATACAACAAAAGAAAGCCCAGCAATTGCTGTGATTGCATACACCATTGATACATAGCCGAATAATCGCTTACGACTAAAAGTTGCGACTATTTCAGAATAAATACCAAAAGCAGGGAGTATCAAGATATATACTTCGGGATGCCCCCAGGCCCAAATAAGATTGACATACATCATTGCATTTCCACCGCCAGTTGTAGTGAAGAAATGGGTACCGATAGTTCTATCTAAGGTAAGCAGAACTAGCGTCACCGTAAGAATTGGAAAAGCAGCCGCAACAAGGGACATTGCCGCAAGTACTGACCAAACGAAAACAGGCATTTTCATCATGGTCATTCCAGGTGCTCGTTTGGTTAGAATTGTCGTTATGAAATTAATACCCGAAAGGAGTGTTCCGATACCAGCAATTTGGATACTCCATATCCAATAATCTACACCAACCCCTGGGCTAAATTGCAGTTCAGAAAGTGGTGGATATGCCAGCCAACCAGTCGCAGCAAATTCACCACCAAAAACGAGTGATAAATTAATTAAGATTGCTCCTGCGGCGTACATCCAAAAACTGAGGTTATTTAAAAGCGGGAAAGCGACATCCCTGGATCCAATCTGTAGTGGCACAATAAGATTTATAATTCCAAAAACAAGACCCATAGCAACAAAGAAGATCATCATTGTTCCATGCGCGGTAAATATTTGTTGAAAATGATCCGAGCTAACTATCCCGTGAGATGCTCCTGATGAAGTAGCCTGTTGGAAACGAAGCAGCACCGTATCAGCGAGTCCACGAAGGAGCATGACTCCAGCGACCACGAGATACATAATTCCAATCTTTTTATGATCAACAGAAGTGAGCCAATTTTTCCAAAGCCAACCAACTTTTTTAAAATAGATAAGTGCTAAGCCGATTAAAGGCCCCGCACCAACAACCATTAACTGCCCGAAGAGAAGGACCATTCGATCAGTACCGGGCACTTCAGCAGCGCTAAAGATTGAGAGCACTAAATTTCCCCCATAGATGACATATTCATTCCATTCATTGTATTAGTTTTACCATTATCTGGGTCTTGTTGAAATGGTAGATATTGATTCACGATAGTATCAAATAATCCATTTTCTACTGTCCCGAATGCGAAAGGTTGTACATTCTCTGATGGCTGGGAAAGTTGGCGTAGCGTATATTTGGTTAATGCTTGCGGTTGTGATGTCATAGAATTGGCCCACTGGCTAAATGATTGCGTATCGACAGCCGAAACGTCAAAATGCATGCCTGCAAAACCCTTTCCAGAGATATTAGCCGACCCTCCTCTATAGATTCCTGGTTTTGAAGCAATAAGGTGCAACTGCGTATTCATGCCAGCCATTGCATAAATTTGCCCACCAAGTTGCGGTATCCATAGCGAATTCATAGCACCCTCTGAAGTAATAGAAAAGTCTATCGGATGATTGACTGGGATCGTTAGTTGATTAACTGTTGCAATACCATAATCTGGATATATAAAAAGCCATTTCCAATTCATCGCTACCGCTTGAATTCTGACAGGCGTCTGGTTTGAGCTCAGAGATTTAAATGGATCAAGCTTATGGGTTTGGTTCCATGTAACGATTGATAAGACAGTAATTATTCCAAGCGGGATTGCCCACCATATTAGCTCTAGCAATACGTTAGAATATTCAGGCGAATATTTTTTAGATTTCTTGGATTCTCGAAAAGTGAAGATTATATAAAATAATAATCCGAAAACAGGGACAATAACAAGCAAGCTTAACAAGGCAGCGAATTTCATTAAGTTCATCTCAGATTGCGCTATTTGCCCCTGCGGAGAAAGTACCGCTATCGTTTGGTGGCGCACAAGCAAAAATAAAATAAAGCAAAAAACTACAAATAAAGTTACGGCTATAAGAAAAATTTTACTCGGAGTTAATTTACCCTTTTTTGACACGCTCGTCCCCTGAATTACAATGCTGCTTATTCTTAGTAATAACTATACCATTTTAAGATTCATTTACTAGCGCTGTTAAATTAAATATTACACTGTTAGTTTAAGCTGTTTCAGGGTACAATGGTTGAATAAATATGGAGTGTTTTTAGTGAGTAAAGAAGTAATCACAGTAGATTTAAATAAACGTGAAGTAATTGGTAAAGGTCTCAATAAGCTAAAAGCTGAAGGTCTTATTCCTGCAGTTATTCACCAACCTGGTAAAGAATCATTGATTGTTTCTGGCAATTTCATCGAACTATCTAAGATTTACGCAAAAGCGGGTCGTCACCATCCTGTTAACGTAACGATTGGCTCCGACAAGCTTCTCACTATTATTAAAGACGTTGATGTAGATCCTGCAAAGAACAAAATCCGTCACATAGTATTTGGTGCGATTAATCTTAAAGAAAAAGTGTACACCGTGGTTCCTGTTACTCTTGTAGGAGATGCCCCGGCTACTCGTGCGAACTTGCTTGTTCACCAATTGATAGAAGAAGTCGAAGTAGCGGCACTTCCCAATGACCTACCTGACAGCATTAATGTATCAATCGAAAGCCTCACTGAAGTTGACGATCGAATTACTATTGGCGATATTACTCCTCCAAATGGTGTAGAAATTGAAGTTGATAAAGATCAAGTTATTGTTATTGTCGACGCACCTCACCAAGAATCTGAAGCAGAACCAGCAGCTGAAACTGCTACTGAAGCACCAGCCGCCGAAACAACCCCTCCAGCTGACGAAGCTAAAAACTAAATTACTTTATATATTTTTTTGAAAAACTGTAGCTAATTATTGAAATAGCGGCAGATAAAGACATTCCCCATACGATATCTATAATGGTAATCGTGGTCGGCCAATGAGGTAAGACTGCTTGGCAGCTAAGATCAAACGTTGCATAGCAAAAGAGCCCGAAGAGTGCCCCTCTTGATGCAGCAAATTTAATAGTATTTTTCTTTTGTAGCGCAGGCAGAATAACGAATATCATTAAGCCGATTGGAAATAACAAATAAAAAAGTACCGCCGGAGCAAGACTAACCTTCGGGGCTGTTAAATAGCCAATATAGTGTTTGTATATTTTTGGGGAAACAAGTGTCAACCAGATTCCGTCAATAAGGCTGAGTGTTAACAGGGTTGTTAAATAGATTCGAATGTTTTTTGTGTTTATCATAGGTAAGCCTATTGTAACGTAATTTATTCTTAGCCAAAATACTTATTAATTAAAATAAGTGCTTTGGTTAAGGACAGTACATCCTTAAGTAATGCTAGTGGGCAAAGAAAGAAGGGGGGAGCATCCAGTACGAAATGTCCTTTGTAGCTATGGTAACCCACGACCCCCCTTCGCCACTGTGAGCGCACTACAGCCTATATTTGAAGATGTAGGCTGGTGAGCATGAATCCTGTAACCGTGTTGGAGACGAATAAGAGTAGTCAAACATTTCTGACATATCAAATCCGTTCTGAAAAACAACGGCAACGATTCGGAAGACATCAAGACCATCAACCATTGAGGTGAATGACTTCCTGATGCATTGATCAAGCTTGTCGATTTCAGGGCTATCACCTGTCTTCTTGTATGATTGAAAATCATGACGAGAAATAAGTTGAGCCTTGATCATGTCCTGCACATGATGATGATCGAATGTGCACACTTGCTCATAGAGGTCAATAAGCCGTTGGCGCGTGCCCATAGCTTCATTAACCTGGTTAGCATAAAGCTTCATCCGTTCGACATCAAGGTGCTGCACGGTAATCTTGAACTCATCTCCTTTAAGACGGAAAAGTTCAATACGAACTCGCTTTCTGTCTTCTCGGGATACATCGCCTACTACAATGAAGATATTCTCCATTTTATCGCTGGCTTTCTTTGCTCGCAACTTAGCATTTCTAGTTGGGCTTGTCGGGCAAATACCTGTCCAATTTGCCTAAGAAGCCCATCTAGAAGTTTGTACTGTCAATGTACATCGGAGCATTACTGCTCAACGAAGTTTGACAATAATACAATATATATACTTTTTTTGCAAGTATTTCACAAGACTAATATTGCTTTTTTATAGTACTTATGGTATTATATAGAAATGAATTTACACCGAGTCGATAAGAAACCAGACTGGGAGTTGATAGACAGCGAAGATCACACTAATTTTCAGCGTATAGCCGCTAATACGAACGGTCTCGCTACTCCAGGAAACGCCATTACACTTGCTGGTGGTGCGCTTGTTGCTGCCGGGATTACAGAAATCTACAACGGAAATACCTATCGTGGTATAGCGCTTACGACTGCTGGGCGGTTTGCAGATCTTTTCGACGGAATGGTTGCGCATAAAACAGGTACTAAAAGTGCTAAAGGGGAAGCGCTCGATGCTGGCATGGATAAACTTGCAGCCGTTGGTGCGCTCGGCGTCCTTGCAGTAAAAGAACTCGTGCCGATTCAAGCAATTGCGCTCTTCGGTGCACAAAACATTATCAATGGGATAGCAACAGCAATTGCTAAAAAACGTGGCGCTGAAATACATGCCTCTAAATCAGGAAAATTAAATACGGTGTACCAATGGGTTTCACTGGGCCTTTTTACTGTCTCAAAATCAATAGAACCCCATTTTAATGGTGCCAGCAAGGTACTCGAAGCAGCAGCATACGGAACTGAAGTTATCGCTCTCGGTTACGGAGCTGTCGCCAGCGCTGGATATATAAAAGATGCTACTGCAAAATTGCCCAAGACACCTGAAGACTTAGCTTAGGTTTCTGCTCATTATTTGCTACAATTGGAGCAAATAGGGGGTACTATGAAAAACAATTTAACAGCTTTACTTATCATTGCAGGGTTCCTATTAATCGGACTCAGCATATACTATTTCGTAACTCCAGCCGGCTCACTACCAGCATTTGTGCCAGGTCACGAAGCAGGATCGGTTCACAAACATTTAAAACATGGTTTAGCGGCACTGCTCCTAGGACTAGGACTCTGGGTGTGGGCATGGTTTAATTCAGGTCCTAAGAGCGACTAACTAGCGAGGCCGGGATTCCGCACTTTCTCGTGCATGAGTAGTTATAGATTCATCCAATTTCTTTAATGCTGATGCTTTTCCAAATTTTTTCTGCACTGCAGTCTTGATTAAATAATCTGCAAAAACTGGATTTTTTGGCAAAAGTGAGCCATGGAGATACGAGCCAAAAACATTATTAGTCCGAGCGCCCTCTGTTCGATCATCCGTATTATTTCCTTCACCTTTAATAATTGTACCGAAAGGTTTTTGGCCATTTTTCAGGAATGTTTGCCCACTATGATTTTCATATCCGATCACTTTTCCAAAATCAGTTTCAATAACAATATTTCCTATCAGGCGCTTATCTTTGGCTATGGTTTCGGCATCAAAAATGCCAATACCCTTAATTTCTGTTCCATTTTCAGTAACGAAACGATGACCAAAAAGCTGAAACAACCCACAGATCATAAGCATCGGTACGCCGCTATCAGCTAGTCCTTTTAAGTTGGGTGCTATGCGAATCAAATCATTAGATATTTTTTTCTGTCCTGAGTCTTGGCCTCCGCCTCCTATTACAAGGTCCACATCATTCGGAAAAATATCACCGGGGTGAAAGAAGATGACTTCAGAATCATATCCGTGCCACTGTAGTCGTCGAGTAAGCGTGAGAACATTTCCACTATCTCCATAAATATTCATTTCATCTGGATAAAGATTAAGTATCATTATTTTTTTCATGAGGATTCTCCGAGATCTTTATTTCCTACCAAATAATTGCGAATTGCCAGCATAGCAGTATAGGTGGCGTATATCTTAAGTTGAGACTGCTTTGTATTAGAAAGATACTGATCAAGCGCAGAGCTAATATTTCTAATAACGTGGTTAGCAGGAACTTCTTCATAACGAAGTCGCAGTGCCATATCGTATGCGCGCGTGCCACTCAACATTGCGACACCATGACTTTTCAGGGCAGTGAAGTCAACGTCCCACAACCACGAAACATCGCGCCCATCTGGATAATCATCATTGATAGCAATAAATACGTCCTCATTTTCTTCATGGGTATTCAACGCTTGGCGAAATCCTGCTGGATTTTTTACGAGTACTATCTGTATGTGTTTACCGTTATATTGTATGATTTCACCGCGCCCGAAAGCTGGCTTCACTTTTGCGAGTGATTCAATAATCTCATCATTGTCTGCGCTCGGAATAATAAGTTTAATAAGTGCAAACGCACCAGCAATATTCTGGTAGTTGTAGCCACCCTGAATCTTAAAAGGCTCAACGTAGGCTTTTTTATCGACTAAAAAGGTAGGGGTATTATGCGAATAAGCTTTAAGTTTTACGAGTAGCTCATTATTTTGTTTGATTGGTTTTTTTTCTAATTTCGCCAAAAGTTCATCATCCGTAGGGAATTGTGGCCTCAAGCTCGCATCAACCCCATAATAGAAAACCGCCGCTTTGGTATGTTTCGTTGCAGCCACCAGGTGAGGGTCGTCTGCGTTTACTACAACAAATTTTGTCGTGCTAGTAATAACTTGCTCAATTAAACGAGCAGTCGCGTCAACCTCTCCAAAGCGATCCAATTGATCACGCATTACATTTAACGCAAGTACATAGCGAGGCTTCACTCTTTTAATAAATTGCACTGCATAGGCTTCATCAAGTTCCAGTACAGCGATGTCATGGTCTAGCTTTCCTCCAAGAGACACATTATTAATAACAGTGGAGACAATTCCTCTGGTGAAATTACTACCAGAAGGATTGGTCAGGACTTTTTTGCCTAAGATTTCCAAGGCACCTGTAATGACTTTAGTAGTAGTCGTCTTGCCGTTCGTACCCGTAACAATAACTACGCCATCAGGAAGCTGCGCTAACATATCTTCAAGAAAATGAGGATACATCTTTTCTACTATCAAACCGGGAAGTGCAGAACCGCTACCTCCGCGGAGTCGCGATGTCTGCCGAATCATTTTACCGATAAAAATAGGCGAGGTATGTTTGGTGCTCATAAGCTCTTACTTCGTGAGTAAATACAGTGAGGCGCCCACGCCAGCAAAAAGACAATAAAGTGCAAAAGGTTTCAGGGTATTGGATTTGAAGAATTTCATCAAGAATGTAACTGAAATATAGGCTGCTAGGCCTGCGCACAGCGCTCCTACGAGCATTGGAAGACGCAGGCTAGCATAGGAGCTAGAAAATATTTCAGGGAGCTTCAAAAGCGCTGCTGCACCAATTACCGGTGTCGCCAAAAGAAAGCTAAAACGCGCTGCATCTTCGTTATTGAGTCCCGCCAAAAGTCCACCGCCCATTGATGCTCCTGAACGAGATATTCCAGGAAGAAGTGCGAGTGATTGGGCAGCTCCGATATAAATAGATTGTAGCGGGCTTAAATGAGCGATGCTTTCATCATTTTGTTCAACATTCTTTCGAGCAGCACGCTTGCGCAACTGTTCAGCCCCTAGAAGCATGAGCCCATTAAGAATCAAAAATCCGGCTGCTATTTGAGCTGAAGCAAATAGCTTTCTGATTGATTCCTGAAAGAGCAGCCCAATGATACCTGCCGGTATTGTTCCAATAACCAAAAGCCATCCGATGCGCGCATAGGTGTCATCTTTTTTAACTTCTCTTTGTTTAAGTGTCCTGAAGATACCGGTAATAATTTTCTTCCAATCCTTAAAAAAGAAAATAAAGAGGACTGTTGCGGTCGCCAGGTGGGTTGCAATTAAAAAAGTAAGAAAATAGCTATCGTTTTGATGGATATTCCAACCAAGAATACTAGGAAGTACAACGCTATGGCCGAGGCTGGAGATAGGAAAGAGCTCGGTAATACCCTGAAGTAGACCTAGGATAATTGCTTGAAGGATTGTTATCACCTTGAAATCATAGCAAAAAAAAGTAGAAAAGGCATGCAGAACTTATGCTTTGCAACCTATAATTATTTCATTTTTTCGTAAAAATCCTGGTTTCCAAGGCGGATCATAACGCGCAATGATAGGTGTAGTGCTCGGCGTAAGGTTCTGCTTACTCATCCATTCCTGCAAATCCTGTATTTTGGAAGCTAACTTTTCATCTGATGTATAGCCTGAAAAGGTGAGCGTAGCTGCGGTCATCTCATTCATCTCGCTGAATGTAACAGCTTTTTGATTAGGAGCCGGTAAATCCTTAATTGAATACTCAGAGGGTATAACAAAGCTGACTCGGAAGGTACCATCTTTAGCTTGGGTAGTCATTACTGGTGCCGTCATCGCAATTTTTTTTGATGAACTGTTGCCTCCAAAGATATACCCTGCAAGAAATGAAAACCCACTGCTTCCAGCAGAAGCATGATCTTCGGCAGCTACCTCGACGTTACTCGTAAGGAATGCCGAATACTTTCGAAGTTCAAACTTTCCGTCCTTTTTACTAACTGTATACTTTGGGGTTTCGATTGCCATTATTGATCGCCAAACCCATTCTCTGCAAGTTCAGATTCTTTATGCAAAATGTTCAGCTGGCGAACCAGTTGTTCTTTTTCGCCCAGTTTCCTGAGCAGTCCTGCAATTGCAATTTCATGCATCCGAATTTGCTGAATAATCTCTTGTTCGTCGTTTATGATGAGATCTACTTGTTGAACTTGCTCTGCTTCATCGGCCTGCCGCGCTAGAAAATCATATGAATAGGGCAAATTGCTTGTATTTTTTTTCATAAGTAACCTCTTTCTATGAATAAAGGTAAAAACATTATTATCATTTCTAGTATACTCTTTTTTGCACATTGAAGGATTACGTTTTATGGACTCTAGTTTGAATTAATACCAGATACAACGTATGCTTAAACTACAAAAGAAAGGTTGAGAAAATTTGAATTCACCTATTAATCCAGAAGCAGACAAACGACTCGTTCACGAATTGTCAGCAACCGCTGAAGAACTTATCCATCAACACGATAAAGTCGCCCGCACTTGGGACTCTCAAGATGTAGTACCTTGGGAAAATGCCGTAAACTACAACCCGAGCTTTGAATGGAGTCCTGAGATATATCCGCTTGAACAAGGAGTGCGAAGCGCACTGTATGTTAATGAACTAACAGAAATAAATCTCCCCTATTATACGAATACTCTTCTTATGCATGCACCAGACAATCATCCCCTCGTCGAGTGGAGTCGACGCTGGACGTCAGAAGAATGGCGACATTCCGATGCAATACTTAACTGGATACGCCTGACAGGTGCTTATGATCCGCATGAAATGGAAACTGGACGCGTAGCGCAAATGCGAAGCGGGGATGTACCTCAACCAGGATCGACTGCTGAGCTTGTTTGTTATACCATCATGCAAGAACTTGCTACAGCAGTAGCGCACCGAAATACTGCCAAACATCTAGATAAAGAACGAGGCGGAAGAAAAATACTTGGGATTGTAGCAGGAGATGAAATGCTCCATCACCGCTTCTATCTTGAACTGGGTAAAGCAGCGCTCCAAATTGACCCAGATACAATGATGGTTGCTTTCAAAAACCAGTATCTTGATTTTGCTATGCCAGGGCTTTCTATTCCGAACTTTGCTGAACATGCGCAGGCAATTGCACGTGCAGATATTTACAGTGAGAAGCACTTTCACGAAGAAGTAGTCATGCCAGTTATCAAATCACTTGGTCTTTTCGCGATAGAAGGACTTTCAAGTGAAGCCGCACGGGCGCAAGAAAGAATCATGAGTAGATCTAGCAGATTCGAAAGAAGACTAAAGAAAACAGCTGAAAAAGAAAATGAAGCCTAAACTTTACGAAGCTCACGTTTCGAAATAGTGAGTGGCACTATACCAAACACAAGAATAAATGCATAAATAACTGCAAAGCCACACATTATACTTGGTAATCCTTCAATAGTTTTTGGGTTAATCGTATTTACTATTCCAGTTGGAAGGAGGAAGCTCAAAAAACCAACAACTTGGAGAATCAAAGCCTGACGAATTTTTTCGGTCGCCTTTATTGAATAATAGAGACAAAGACCAATGCCGACAAATAACCAAAAATAATAATATAGAAAATAGAAGCCGCCGACCTTATCAGCGATTTGGAATATAGCATAATTTCCGCCACAAGCGTGTGCTGAGATATCTGATGAGCTAAGGCCAAATAATACTGCAAAAATAGCACTAACACTATAGGATATCGCCTTAAGTAGAGCATTTTTCTTTTTGGCAATTAAGGAAATTAAATGGATAGCGAGTGCCGGGAGTAGCGTAATAGATACGAAGCCGATATGTGACCACGTTTGCGCATTGTGTCCACCACACACATTAAATTCAGATAACTGAAAAAGTGCCAGAAAAATGAGCATTAATGATATGACGCGGGTTATTGGAGTCATCTTGTATCTGAGTAGCGTATAAGAAAAAAGAACCAGCTCTGAGAGCATAGTAATTACCATTACGGGAGGAGAAAAACAATAAAATGTCGAGGATTTATTTTTCATATATCTTCAGTGTAGCAGAAGATAACAAAAACACTTATTCGGTTAATTCAACAGGGTTGAGTACTATTTCGTTTACCCCTTTTTCGCCTATTCTTGAAATAGCTTCAAGCCGTTCAAGTGCGCGCGGATCGCTATAGTGAGCAGCGAAATCGCTATGAACGATACCTATGCTCAGGTGTGGGCGATAAAATCCTTCACCATTTGGATCGCGTCTAAGTCTAAAGCCTCGTTCGTTATAAATCCGAGCAATCTCTTCCTCCTCATCTTCAAGTTCATCACTTATAATTCCGAAACTAAGCTTGGTCTTTTTTTCTGAACCAAATAACCCAAGTCTTCCCAGTGCAACAACCAGAGGATTTCTCGTAGAAGCAACTTCTCTTAACACAGACTCCGTGGCGGGGCCCTCAAGTTTATGGCGGTGATCAAAGCGTGAAAAACCAACAACAGTGATCCCAATTGTCTCAGGAATAAATAGTCTCCCTACATTATTGTCGAGCTCAGGAGTAAGTTGTTGAGCAATTTGGTCAAGACGCGGTAAGCTTTCCTCGGCAATACTTCTTCTGATTGCATAGACTCCTCTAATACTAGCGGTCTGCATAACATTTTGCTTGGGTCGCTGAGGCTTATTATTTCGTTTTCGAGCCATCATATTGTTTTTATTTTGCAAGGTACCTGATATTTTGTCAATATTAGATACTTTACTTTAGTTTGACACTCAGGGGGTCATTGGCGTATTTTGATTTAATGACTAAACCAAACGTATACCTAGTGGGTGGAGAAATAGATAGAAGAGAACAAGAACATAATGAGACGATACTGCGTAATCTCGTTAGACTCATTGAAACAGGGAACAATGTAAAAGAAAAATACAACCAGGATATGGAGCCCTTTGGCGTAGAAGCGATATCAACTGACGGAACAATGAAAATATTTATTTACCGCGCTAAAAATGACCCTCTCGCAGACATAACCTTTTATGAGAAAGTAAATGACATCAACCTCGTCAAGGATCATTCCAAAACATGCGAAGAATATATTAAAAATATGGGATTATGGGCAGGCTCATACTCTGAAACCTTTATGCTCAACCAAGATGGTTCAATTACTCGATCTGTTTACAAGGAATTTATTGACCACAATAACGAGATACGACCGGAGTTCAGTATCTTAATCGACAATGAAGAGATGATAGAAGACGATGCGCGTGATGAATTCATCAAAAAGCTTGAAAATATTTACTCGCTCTAGTTTGAAGTATCAATAGAATCAGTGTCAACTTGTGCTACTTCATGAACTGCCACTTCGCCTGCTGATCTTTTTTTCCTATTTGAAATCCTAGATCTTGATTCACCCCCCCATACACCGTGCTCAATTTTGTTTACTCTAGCGTATTCTTTGCATTGAGCAACATAGGGGCAAGTACTACATATTGCAATCGCTTGTTTAATTTCTGGTGTTTCTATAGAAAAGAAAAGATCCGTCTTTCCTTTACAGGGTGCATCAGCTGCCCATTCGATAAAATTCTGCTCTAGAGTTGGATTATACTTTTTCATATTCAATAGCATATTATAACAGGATATGTTGTTTTTTTCCAATAATTATTGTATAATCTCAAACACAATGAACTACCAAGAAATTCTTACATTCGCACTGTCTAATGATGAAACTATAGAGCTTTCATCAGTTGAAGATAAGGCTAAATTCGTAATTAATTCAGTAAAAAATGAGCTCATTTCTCGCCGCGTAAAACTAGCCAATGAGTTGTCTGAATTGGATGCAATTCTTGAAGCTCATGAGATTGTAATTCCTGATGAAAATGCTGAAATGTTAGATTTATCTGTACGGGAAATCGGTATACGATCAATGGGAGCTAACGCGCTCTACCGAGCAGGTATTCGAACACTTGAAGATGTTTGCCAAAAAACTCCAAGAGAATTGCGCTATTTATCCCGTTTCGGAAAAGGCTCATACCAAGAACTTGTCGCTGCACTTGAAGAACGTGGACTTTCGCTTAAAGAACCAAAAAGCCCTTTTTAATTAGTCGTGACAACTTGTGATCCGACCGACACTTCTTTTGGCGTAGGCCAGGTAATAGTAAAGGTCGTACCCTTACCCTTAACAGACTGTACATCAATATCTCCACCAACCTGATCCATAATAAGCTTGTCTAGGTACAGACTCACACCGAGACCATCATGATCAATCTGTAGCGCGCTTGAGTTATCACTTCGGGAGAATGCACTAAACAAGTGACTCATCTGGGAATCGGTCATACCTTGTCCTTGATCACTAACAGCTAGTGAGGTCATTGCACCTTTTTGTCTTAATTTCACTTCTACTGTTCCGTTAATAGGACTGAAATCTACTGCGTTTGCGAGCACACTGGCTACCACCTGATTAACGAACTGGTCTGTTCCGGGAACCATGAGCACTGAATGCGGCGGAACAACTTTTAGGATTAGATTCTTTGAAGCGACCAACTCCTCAAGATCCTTCTTAGCTTCACTCACAACATCTGAGAGGGAAGTGTATTTGGATAAATCTACTGCGTTTTCTTCATTTTGAATGGTAACAAGCAAGGTGAAAGTTTCTACAATTCGTCGTAAGCGTCGAGCACCCTCGTGCAGAATTGTGTGTGCCTTATTTTTATCTGGGATTTCCTCAACCAGTGTTTCAATTTTTTGGACGTCTGCATTTAATTCTTGAGCTGTTGATCCAATCAAGTTTTCTCGTGCTGTATCTAGTTCCATTTCTTGATCCTTAATAAGGGTTTCGGTTGCTTTCAGCTTTCTTGAAGTCACACCAAGGAAATCTATGACTATGTACAATGCGATTGCAATAAGTATGAAAATTAAGATCTCTGTCCAAATATGTACGGTGCTTATTTGTAGTTTTCGGTAATCTCTTGCAACGAAGTTACTGAGTAGTCCGAAACCAAGTATAAGAAAAACTGGAAGCCAGAATCGAATATCTCTAAGTACTGATGGCGCTTTAGATTCTTTGGGGTGCTGAATTGAACGTAGCGTAACGCTGTGCTCAATCTTAGACATAATGACACTTACTTTATTCTGCAGCGCAGTTGCAAGGGTCGTAATGCGACTGGTGACCTTCGGCTCAAAGGCTTCATCCTGCAGGAGCTCAGCACCGCCTACAAGCAAAGTGACTGGTGCGCGCAAGTAATTAGCTGCAAGGTGCCAGAACGTATCCCGTTCTTCGGCAAGCTTTTGTTGTTTTTTAGCTAAACCAAGTGCTCTTCTTAGGCGAGCAGATTGTCTCATCCATTCACTTAATGCTAGAAATACACCAACAAGTAGTAAGCCAAAAAGAAGGTAGGGGAAGTTTATGATCACGGATGCAGGGATCTTTTTAACAACAGAACCTATATCTGAACCAACTGTCTTAAAGAAACCGATAATGCCGCTATCTTTAGTAATGGGTGCAGAGGCAGTTTGCTTCCTATTAGTAGCAGGTTTAATGGTTGCAGGAGTATTTTTATCTACAGGTGGTGCAGGGGCAGGAACAACTGGTCTCTTTTGCTTTGTTACTTGTTGAGCCATGGGGTTCACGGTTGGGGGAGTAACTGGTGTTACGATTCGATTAGGGTTTAGCACTGGCAGACCTGAAGTGACTCCCCATATTTGATTAAAGTCCCAGTGATTAAGTGGTGGATTGGTCGTATTGTTGAAGAAATAGTTGGGTGCAGAATTATTTCGATTCACAGGATTGCAGATCGTGATGGTGGCAGGAGTATCTCCTTCGTTACCGGTACACAATATATTTTTAAGCTCATTTGACGAAGCATCATAATATGATGTCGACGTCTGATTCCCCCCGTCATCATAGCCAAAAAGTGACCCAATATAGTAACCATAGCTTGTTCCCGGATTTGGGTCTATACTTTTTGGCAATAGAAAACCTACATTAGAAAATACATTTTCGTATGTCGTAGAATATGACTCTCCCACCATACCTCCGGCATAAACATATCCTTGAGTAGACAAGTTTAGTCCGATTGTTCCAGTGACGTAAGAGTTACTTATGTCTGAACTGTCGATATATTCCGAAAGGCCACCAACATACGCACTACCATTTGTGATGTTTGTTGAAGCATATGAATTAGAAACTGTAGAGGAATATAAATATGAAACTAACCCACCTACATAATTATAGTTACCATTATCCGTAGTTGCGACATTATCTATGGAACCTTGGAAAGAAGATTGATCAATTGTTGAATAGTCAGCTTCACCTAAAAGCCCGCCAGTTTCTGCACCCCGAGCGCTTGTTACTCCAATCTCAGTATTAACGGTAATAGAACCGCCCGTCACATGCGCGTTTGTAACTGCAGAATTATATATAGAACCACCCAGAACACCAATATATGGAAAATAATTATTGCTTGCAGCATTACTAATAATAATTGGATTAACGAAAGAAACGTTCGCAATTGAACCATTTTCTACTACGCCAAATAGACCAAGTAAAGAACTTGCCCATTCATATCCTGGTGTAAGCGATTCAACGTCCTCGTACAGATTAATTATCTTGTGCCCATTACCGTTAAAAGTTCCTTCGAACACTCCTCTGCCCATAAAGTCACTACCATTTCCAAGCGGAAGGAATCCCTTGCCGCTGTTCCAGTTCCTGGAGGCACTGCAATCAATGTCTTGAGTTAAGTTGTAGGTTCCTTGAGGATCACCAATAGATATATCTTGTAATTGCTGGCAGGTTGAAATCGAATAAATAGGGGCGGCAGGTACCTCGAAGGATGTGGTAGCGCCTGAACTTTCACCAAAATTATTGATTGCTGTTACCTTAAAATCATAGGAAATGCCACGTTTTATTAGTGAAGGTACGCTGAAATTAACGCTACCAGATGAAGTATTAGTGTAGTATGTCCAGCTGGAATCTGAACTTTTTTTGTAATAAATATTGTAATAGTTTATCGAAGAGCCTCCGTCATAATTCGGCGCACCCCAAGTAAGGGTTACCCCGTTAGTCGCATCACCACTCGCAGCTAGACTAAGAGGGGCGTTGGGCACGCCTTTTCTTCCTGTTTGATATGCGAAATCTGAATATACTGAACCTGAATTATTCACAACAGGTGAGGCATCGCTAATATTAACCGTTCGAAGTTGTGGATAGCCAGAAGACGTTTGCCAAATACTCGAGAAATTCCAACCATCTAATGGGTGATTAGAAGAATTATTACCAAAATATCCAACCGCTGGGGGATTGAGATCATATAAAAAAATACATGGTGAGCTATTGCTATTAGTACTAACTCCGGAGCAAATTCCAGTTGTGTAGTTTGTACTTATATCAAGAATTGCGTTTGTGTCTTGATTAGTCCCAATAATTCCGCCAATATTTTCAAAATTGGTGGTGTTGAATACTACATCATTAAAACTATTCGTAATAGATACATTGGCAGTATCATCTGTTATAGCTTCAACGAGCCCACCTGCGAATCCTGTTGCTGCATTTGGAGTTATTGCTCCTGCAGCGTATGAATGCTCAATTGAATAATTATTGCCATAGCCAACGAGACCAGCACTATAGCCAGCATTACTAATGGTGGTATTTGAGTAACTATCCGTTATTGAAGATTGATTGGTATTGGTATTCGAAAGATGCGCTACTAGCCCAGCGAAGGAACTAAGTTTTGAAGAACCAGAGTCTTGAGCGTCATCGGCTGCTGTCATAGTGCCGTTTACTGAGCTTCTATCTACCGTTAGCCCATATCCGTCACCGACAAGGCCACCAACATCAGACCATACTATAGAAGAAGGGTTAGGTGAAATTGATAATTGCAAGCTCCTCGCATTGCCAGCCTGAAAGTATTCAACCTTTATTTCGTGCGTTCCACGGTTTAACGTCGCATTGGTATTTTCACAGACTGTTCCTCTTGCATACCAACTGTCGTCAATTAAAATTCCATCAACGTACACCCTGACTCCGTCATCAGAACAAACATGAAAATTGGTCTGACCACCAGCGAAAAATTTAGTTGCAATATATTGAGCAACAAAAAAGGTGCTATTGATACCAGGAGCAGGTGATTGAATACTATTTGAAAAGTCGTTGTTTAACGTTTGTTCATGGCCGGTGTAATCGGCTGCTGTTGTTGGGATTATGGGGCCGGTACCTTCAAAGTTTGGAAGCATATTCCAATATTTTGCAGAAAAGCCAGTGTCTGCATTATGAATCGTATCTGAGACATTCAAATTTGTAACCTTTACATTAGTAATAGTTGCGTTATTGGCTATGGCGGCAACACCACCCCCAACATGGTATTGTCCAACAATAGACTCATGATCAAGCGTAAGATTTCGTATATGCGCTGAATCAATTGAACCGAAAAGGCCGGCAATGTCTGAAGTAGGATGTTCAGTTAGGTGTGAAATGGTGTAGCCATTTCCATTTAGTGTTCCTGTGAAAGGAGCTTCTGATTTATACTGATTGCCTCCAACTGGAATAAAACCAGTTCCGCCATTCCAAGTTGCTGAGTCGGAACAGTCTATGTCCTGCGTAAGCGCATATGCGCCACCAAGATCAAGTTGCATATCTTGAAGCTGTTGACAGGTAGAGATTGAAACCGTGATTTGAGAGGGAGTGTACGAAACTTGATTAGATTGGTTTGAATAATAGCCATTCGAGCTCTTAGCGATAATCCAAAACGTATAGCTATTGCCAAGTGTCAAGGATGGAAGATCTTTAGAAGTAGCGTCAGATCCAGTATCTATTGCCCATACATCACTTGATCCAGTTATTTGATAAAGCACATAATAATCAATGGAAATCCCCACAGGTGCTGCAGCAGGAGTCCAGCTCAAGCGAACTCCAGCCGAAGTAGTTTGTGTTGCGCTTAGACCAGATGGGTCAGTTATTGGACTTGTAAGAGGTTTTAATTCAGGGAGGCCACCTGTTGTCTGCCATACACTTGTATCCCAAGAATTCATTGGAGCGTTAGCTAGGTTATTTAAGAAATAGCCGGGCTGCGCATTAGTGTCAATTGGAATACAATCGCTTGAACCACCCCCACAGTTAGTGGTTCCGGCAGCAATTGAATCAAAATAATTTGTGTTACTGGCCGTCCCAGGATTATTATTTTGGCCACCAATCCCACCAGTATCGTAATAATAACTATGCGCATTAAATATAGTGGTTGAAAAAGAATTATGAAATGATGTGGCATCCCCTCCAGAAGTAAATGTTCTACCGTATAGCCCACCAACTCCTGCAACACCATCAACATCGTTGATGGAACCTGTTGCATAAGTATAGTCACCATGACTTCCTGTCTGTTTGTATCCCGTTAATCCTCCAAGATAAACATAAGATCCTCCACCATTCATGGTCAAATTTATGTTGCTGTAAGAATTATAAACTTGACCGCTATCGCCACCAATCATACCACCCATTACTGTGTAAAACTGGTTCGTAGCATTGTCAGTAAGCGTACCCTGTACAGAAGTAGCATTAATTTCACCAGCATTTTGCCCTACGATACTTCCAACATTTATTCCATTTATTGTTTGGGTTGTTGTTGCTGTAACTGAAATATTCTGAAACCGTAGATGATCAAGGTATCCGAAATTAAAATCTATGAAACCGGCCGCCTGATAACTATTATTTATATTTGCCAGTTGAACGTTAGCACTAAAATTTTGAAAAACTAAGTTTTCTATGGTTCCATGGTTTGCTTGGATGTATGCATCAGTTAAAGACAAATTATTTATCGAATGTGCGTTACCGTGAATTGTTCCATAGAAATTAGGGATAGTTGGAATGGCGGTCGCAGATGGATACGAAATCTGGTAATCTGCCAACAGTGTTGAGCAGTCAAGATCCTGCGTAATAGAAAGTGTTGCGTAAGGGTTATCTTTTACTGTAGAGATGAATTGCGCGCAGCTGTTTATAGGGGTACCATTTGTGAAATCTGATGGGTTCACTATTGAACCGCCGTTGGCGTCAAAAGCTTTTGCGTTTAAATGATGGCTTGAAGATATCCCAGCAAATGTTGCTACGAAAAGTAAAACATATATAACTCGCAGTACTGTTTTATTCATTGTCCCTCAAACCTAACTTACTAAAAAGTATACGTTGAGAACAGATATTACGCTATTGGTTTTTTAACAAGTGCTGCACCTTATCCACAACCTGGGTGGGCGATGAGTCGGCTTTAATAATAAAGTCATGTACACCAAAATCTTTTATCTTTTCGGCTGTGTCAATATCGCCCATATTGGAAAGAATTAACAACTTAAAGTCCTTATTGAGCTGGTCATTGTCCCTAAGGTGCTCAAGTGTTTCAACTCCTGACATTACAGGCATCATAAGATCTAAAAGCACAATATCTGGGTGAAATGAATCAATTAGTTCTATTCCTTCATGCCCATTTGCGGCTCGTTTAACATCGAACTTTGAAAGCTCTAATTTCATTGTATACATCGTAGCTATCGCGTCATCATCTTCAACAATAAGCACTTTTTGTTTCGTCATAGTATAAGTATATGTTAAAACTTACGCTTTTTCCCAGTTTTTAAAGAATTTATGCAAAATAACTGATGTGACGACGATAGTAACTATGAAAATAATATATATAGACCGGTCTATGAGATTAGCGAGCACAATGGTGCTAATAGGTATTTGGTGGATTTTTTCAGACAAAACCAAAAATGACTCTCTTATTCCGATGCCAGCTGGCGTAAGTCCAACAAACAGGGAAATATTAGCGATTCCTGTGTAGGCAATAACTTGGTGAAACGAAACAATGTGATCGACTGCTCTAAGCTCAATATAATATATGAGAGTTTGTAAACTAAATTGGGCGCTGGTGAGCAGTAATAACATTGTTGCCCATTTTTTTTGAAGTATTATTTTTTCAACATCAAGTGCTTTCTTTTTTACGTACCACCTTGTCCCATAAATAAGAGCGACTGCAGCAAAAAGTATAAAAATAATCGATTGCCACCACGGCCGTGAACCAACCGAAATAAATGAAAGACATATCAGTGTATAGAAAAAATAATACAGAAGAGTAACTGAAAGAAAAGTTTTAAACGCTATGCCGTACTTCCGTTTTGCATAACCACTTCTAAAAATAGGACCAGTCTGTCCAGGCAAAATAAAATTAAGTCCGATCGAATAACCGTTAATATAGAAATTCTCTCGTCTTTTTATTGATTTGTGACATAGCAAAATGGTGACATGAAAAAGCTGTAAAATAATACCAAACATAACTAAATACAATAGAAATACACTAATAAGTACCAGTAGAGATACGCTACCTAATTGGTGTACCAAAGAAGGATGGGAGTTTAGGTAGCTTCTAACTACTAGGAACGTTATGACTATAACTATGGCTGCTATAACTGCTCGGATAATTTTAGAATATTTCATTGCTAAAAATAGTATATACGATTGAGCTAATACCCCCCTTAAAGATGATATAATTCAATAAATACATGAGTGAAACCAACCAGCAAAAATTGTTGAAGATGCGAAGAATAATCAGTCGATATGTACGGCACCATCTCGGCCTTATGGCGGTCTTATGCGTCATTGTCGCAGTTATTTCTAGTACTGTTCTAAGTTATGGGGCTATACATAAAATAACCCTCAATAATGAAATTGCGTCTCACCACTACCTCGAACCTAATAATCCACTAAAATATACTGCAAACTGGGATGGCTCTGACTATATCCATATTGCAAATAATGGCTATGACACCGGTTTCTACACGGGGTTCTTTCCGGTATACCCGATACTTATTAAAGTAGTAAATTTTCTTATTCCATCAGCAATCTTCTGCGGACTGCTGATAAGCTGGGCAAGCCTTATTGGTGCTATCTATTTTTACGCGAAATTAGTAAAAGAATTCTGCAAAGGGCTGAAACAGAAGGCACAGAACAGTGATTATCTCAAAGCGGTTATATACTTTCTTCTTTTTCCGTCAGGAGTGTATCTGCTATCTGTTTACACAGAAAGTTTATTTGCACTCCTTTCATTTGCAGCCATCTACTTCTTAACCAAAAAGAAGTATCTTCTAAGTGCAGTTCTTATTTCAGTTGCTTGCGCTACGCACGTCACGGGAGTATTTGTACTTCTTTTGATGCTGCTGATCCTGCTCGAGCAAAAAGTTAAGCTTACCAAGATTCTACAAGTTGGGGTTATTGGTTCATTGGGGCTCCTGGGATACATGGCCTACCTTTGGAAAAGCTACCATAACCCACTGCAATTTTTAGACGCACAAAAACAACATCATTGGTTGGAAACAAGTTTATGGAATAACCTGTCACTTATGAGTCTGCTTGATGCAGTCCTCATAATTCTTCTTATAACTTCTGCTATCTATTGGTGGAAGAGAAGAAAAAGTTTTTCCATCTACTCATTACTTTTTTTGCTTATCCCATTGATGGGTGGTCAATTTGGTGGTTTTCCACGCTACACCATTATTGCATTTCCTATGACCATCATGATGTATGAGTATCTACAAAATAAGGAGCCTTTACGGCTCGCTACCGGATTATTGCTAAGCGCAGTTTGGGCGTATAGCGTTATCTTCTTTGCTGTCGGCTACGTCGTTACGTAAGTTATTTATTTAGATCTGGTTTTTTTCTCAACAAGCATACCGTAGCGGGTACGACGCTGTTCCTCTAATACATCTTCAATGAGAGAGCGATTAATACGAATAAGATTTGCGATCACTCCAAGTGCATAGCAAAAAAATGAAATATTGAGCAACACCGTGCCAATAATGAGTGACTGTAAGTGATGCGCACCATACGGATCACGATTTGTGAAAAAGATATACATATAATGAACAAAGGGAATTGCTCCTACGACTAAGAAAATTGTACCCACACTGAGAAAAACAACATAAGGTTTATACATGGTGTAACCATTCAAAAGTGCAACGGCAGATTTTCTTACATGCTCCCATGAATTTTTAAATAACCGAGATTCTCGAGTTTTAGGATTTGTTTTAATTTTAATTACTTCAATCGCCATCCGCTTATTGCCAGCTTGAATAGTTGTTTCCATGGCAAAGTTAAAGCGGCCAACTAGATTAAACTTAATGGCTGCCTCCTTGGAATATGCTCTGAATCCACTGGTACTATCAGGAACAGAAGTACCGGCAGCAGTATTTAGCACACGCGTGCCAAATTTCTGTAGAAACTTTTTCATAGGAGAAAAATGTTCAATGGTTTCAACCTGACGATCAGCAATAACGATATCTGCTCGTCCTTCAACAACTGGCGCAATAAGCTCAGGTATTTTTTCTTGAGGGTATTGATTGTCTCCGTCTGTAAGTACCAGTACATCGGCACCAAGCTCTAGGGCTCCCGTAATCCCATCTCGCAAAGATAACGCTAGACCGCGGTTTTTAGCGTGATTGATGATATGCTTGACGCCGAGTTTTTTCGCAACTGCAACGGTCTTATCAGTTGATCCGTCATTAATAACTAACACTTCAATAGAATCTATACCCTTAATTTTCTTTGGGATGGTAGATAACGTAAGCGGTAGTGTCGTTTCTTCATTAAGACACGGAATCATAATAACTAGTTTCATATAAACACCTTTTCTTCTCTGTTATTGTAACAAATAGTAATCAAAAATAACAGTCAACAGCTCTTTAATGGAACACTACATAAACTTTAGAACTTTGATTAAATCGATATTTTTATATAATGGAACGAATGGACAGTGACATAACAAAAAAAAATATACCAATCAAAAAGGTGCAAAGCGAAACCCTAACTACACAGCCCTCTCACCACAAAATCATTCGTCACAAGAAACTTAAGGCACTATTTATTTCAATTATTCTTATATCGATTGCCGGAGGAGGTAGTCTGTACCTACTTGAATCACAACCTTCTTTAGTAGCAAAATTTGCCGATAACGTGCTACGTCCAACACTTGGCAATAAAAACACCATCATTTTAGAAAATTTGGTCTTTTCGTTTTCGGATCACTTAAAGCAAATCGTTTATGGCACGGTTGGAAAACCAAAAGGCAATATTTTTAATGCCGAGCCTGCCCAAAAGCCCCAATCTGCCCCTAAGCCAACTATCCAATCACTTAACCTCACCACAATAAATGACGCGCAACCGGGCTATCCACTACTGGAAGGTGAAGGTCAGTGGACAATCGTTAATTTGCCACAGTTTAATAATCAGCAGATTATGGCCCGTACGTTTGTTCGCCCTGATCCTGATCGATCATACGCAATCGTGGCCCTCATTCAAATGAATATGCACTATCTTACGCTCAATTGCGTTGCTGGGACATATTATCCAGGTGGCGATCTTGGTCATCCGGGGCCTGGAATAATTCCAGCAGCTGATCAGGCATCAAATAATCTTGTCGCAGCTTTTAATGGCGGATTTCAGTATATGGATGGACACTACGGGATGACAGTTGGAGCCAATGTGTATGTTCCACTAACTGAAGGACTCGGAAGCCTAATAATTTACCAAGACGGCTCATCAACAATAGAAAAATATGATAGTACGAAAAAAACTCTTGTTCCTATAGCCGCTGTTCGTCAAAATGGCCCACTAATTCTAGATAAAGGCCAGGTAACAGCCGATGCCACTAGCGGCGGATATCAGGTATGGGGTCGAACAACGACCAATTCTGTATACACTTGGAGATCAGGAGTTGGTATGACGGCGTCGGGAAATCTTGTGTACGCCGTTGGCCCTTCACTTACTGCAGCAACACTGGCGCAATCCCTAAAGCTTGCTGGTGCCACCGTAGCGCTGCAATTAGATATTAACCAGTTCTGGGTGCGTTTCGCTACCTTTACTCCGGCAACCCCGGGAGCCTACAATTCAGAAAGCATTCTAAACACTCTGCAAAATGGTGGGCCTCAATATTTAAATGGATACAACAAAGACTTCTTCTATCTTATGATGCGTCCTCCGATTACACACAACGCCCACTAATATCTCTTTACATCAGCAAAGGTTAGAAGTAGCATGATAAGTATAAGAAGTATCTTCTATGGAAAAACGACGCAAGGAATTTTCAGAAATACCGCAAGATTCTTCTGCTCCTAGCGCTAAAATTATTAACCAATTTACTAAAAAGAATACTACATTTCATTCCGAAGGGGTCCTGTCAGTTTCTCGCTACGAACTTGATGACGAAATATCTTATGATGTTCTTTACGGTCAATCCTCATCACTTAGATGCGATACACTCATTGTTGCTACCAGCTCTTGGCTCACAGGACTCGAAGGATTTAACAAAGACTTAACCCTGCAGCTCATGGATACTGGTTTTGATGTAGCATTCGTAAGTACTGCCATTGGCAAACAAACAACCCTTCTTAAAAATGCAGAGGATATACATGTCATTCTTGATGCTATAGACAAAAGGGGGAGACACCATGAGAAGCAGGCGATAATCGTTGGCGCTTCAAGAGGGGCTATGGTTGGTTTTGGTATTGAGTCTGTTTCTGAAAAAAATCAGAGAAAAATAATTTATTCTGACATAGTTGATCCATGCCAAGCGCTTCCGCTTGTCTTGCGAAACTCGAATCAAGTATTTGAATATTTGCGCTCAATTCCAGATGCGACAAACGACCTATGTAGGGTAGTCGCAAAATTACCATTAAAAAAGAAAGTCGATTATCTAAGAACTATCGAACTTCACCCTGAGTCAGCCCTACAAATAATTCACAGCACCCCTTCGATTTTTAGCGGTGAAGCGGGGGAGATTGCTCAAAAAGTGTCCAAAGATGCGCATATGCATATTAGGTTTTTTGATAAAAATCCAGCAAATAATGCAGATACGTATACAGAGTATTTTGCTGATCACGCAGGCGTTGTCATCGAAAAGGTACCTGGTGCTCATTTCTCACTTTTGAGTCAAGATACGACTACAAAAACGCTTGCTCGTCTGGCTACTTTAGGGAGCCTATTGAGCAACGGGGTTACAGAAACAGAAATCAACTTTAAGGAATTATCGCAAATACGCTGATTCCGCTTGTGACAGAAAAGTAGGTTTTTGCTAAAATTACCTGATGCTTGAAACCGGATACCTAAGAGAAACCCACACCAAAATTGCTTTTGATAAAAAAGCACTACCTCTTATTCGCAATTCGCCAGTGATAACACAATCGGTTGCTACCTTCATTGAAAATCCCCGGTACCCTGAGCGTTCCGTGGAGGGCTTTAAACATCTCGGTACTGGCAATCATTCAATCGTGTATGGGTTTGGAAATATAGCATTGAAGTTATCTACAGGATTTACCGGAAAATTAACTTATAAGCATGGCGTAGCAATACCCCCAGAAAATCTCATACTGCAATCTCAATTTCTTACAACTCTCGGTAATCATATTGATAAAAATAACATCAGTGAACTATCCACCCCAAAACAATTTTTTGCCGCCCGATCAGCCAGCGGGAACTTTCTATCTCTTCATGAAAATTTAGAAGAAAAAATGACAATGACAGAATGGATGGTAGAGAAAAAACTAACCATTCCCGAAGAAATTGAAATTCTTGAAACAACCAAGGGGAGAATATTGGCACTGCTCGGTTCATTTAGCTTAAAAAAAGGGTTAAACGATTTGGGGCTTGAGACTGGCGCGTCTTTGTCTAGTAGAAATATTATGATTTCCAGAGACACAACAGATCCCGCTAGTGCTGAACTTAGTATTATTGATCAGCCTAGTAAGGGTGCGATTCATTCTATAGGTGGCATTCTAAATAACATGTTTTACATGAGTACAAAGAATGATTTTGATTCTTTAGATGATTTTCTTGACGTTTAGTTTTAAAAAAATATTCTTTTAGACTAAAATGTAACATTTTTATCTGATACATCGTGATTAATGTTCTTTGAAAAGATGAATAATTAATGTATAACTATAAGCAGAATGAAGTTACAAACACGTTTTATTTTGTTACTGCTATTTATTTTCTTATCTGTAGGTGGAATAGTAGTACTGCAGCGTTACTTTGATGTGCAGCGCTCTCAGAGTTTGCTAACGTCTGAGCTAAAATCCAAAAAAACTCTACTTGGCCAAGATCTAGCTTCAGAAGGCAAAACATTTGAAGCGCTCCAGACCGACTATTCTTTTTGGGATAGCATGGTTTCACTGGCAAAAGATAACCCTAAAAATCTAAACACAACAAACCTTGAATTCGCTCACCAAAATATCGACACTGCTTTGCCTACTTTTGGCGCAGATATTGCTTGGGTGTACAACACGAATGGCGAATTAGTCTACTCTGCTAAATACACTCCTGAAAAGCAAACGCCCGTTGCTGTCAATACCGTACCCGTTTCAAAACCTTATTTTCTAAACCTTGATAAAAATAAATATCTCCACTATTACGTTCAAACCACGCAGGGAACTATGGAAATTCGATCAGCAACTTTAGTGCCAGGAAATGATCCGAATCATAACGACAGTGCAAGTGGCTATTGGATTATTGGTCGGCTTCTCGGCCAAGATTTTATTTCGTCAATTGATGACCTGACGCAAAGCAAAAATGTACTTGTAGATGCAGCTGCAGCTCACGAAGACAGTCGCACTACTGACTCAGTAACTTTCAGTGCGCCTCTACAAGACTGGGACGGCAAAACAGTCCAGTATCTGAAATCAACAACCAAGGTTGCTTCTATAGATGATTTAAATAGTTTATACAAAAAAGAACTTATGGTTGTGGGAATACTCGGTCTCGGTCTCGTCATTATTATCTCATTTACACTCTGGCTCATAATCCTAAAACCTCTAAAGATGATAACCGACAGTGTCAGGAACCAAGATCCTCGCTCTATTGATAAAATGGCGACGACTAAGACGCAATTCGGTGATCTTGCAGCGACCATCCAAGGCTTCTTCGAACAAAAGGAAGAATTAGAAAAAATATCTAAAGACATGGATGAGGCCAATAAGGAATTGAAGGAAAAGGATTCTGTTAAGGATGATTTTATCTCGATGCTCTCCCACCAATTAGGAACCCCCTTAAGTGCAATGGAAGGCTTTTTGACGCTTATTGTTCAAGGATTCTACGGTGAGGCAAATGAAAAAATAATGTCTGCCGTCCAAAAAACACTGACCCGAACTAGGAATATGAAAGCGCTCGTTTTTGATCTATTGAATGTAAGTCGAATGAACGCAGGACAATTTGTTATTGAAGCATCTGAAGTAAATATGAACTCACTCGTTAAGGATCAAGTGGACGAATTATCGGTAGCAGCAAATGAAAAAAATATAACCTTGACCTACCACGAGCCAGAAACGCAAATACCTATAATGCAACTCGATGAAGCAAAAACTCGCCAGGTAGTACTTAACCTAATCAATAATGCTGTATTCTACACACCAAAAGATGGAGTCGTAGACGTATTCCTTTCTCAAGCTAATGATGAAGTTGAGTTTAAGGTCATCGATACCGGCATCGGAGTTCCTGAAGATGCAAAAGATAAGTTATTTACAAAATTCTTCCGTGCAGATAATGCCAAAGACCAGAGTCCAAACGGAACCGGCATCGGCCTCTATCTTGCTAAACGTATAGTAAATGATCAAAATGGAAGAATTATTTTCTCTTCAGAAGCAGGCAAGGGTTCAATATTTGGTTTTCGCCTGCCAATCAGTGCCAACAAAAAGACGGATGAACTTTCAAGCGAAGAGAAGAAACCGGAAGCAGCAACAAAAGTTAGCGTACAAGTTAAGACTGACGAACCTGTTTAGTAGGTTACTTTTTTCGCCAAATTTGAAATGAGAAAGAGATGTTATTTTCTTTTTGTTTTGGCGTTTCGCTAAGCAAAATAAAATTATTATTAAAAATCGGGAAAAACTTCGTGCAAGAAAAATCTGTATCAAGTTGGGTTAGGAATAGTTGATCAGCAAACGGTAGTGCCTGTTCATATAGTTGTGCGCCACCAAGTACCCATATAGTTTCGTTGGAATGCTCTTGGATGAACGAATTGAAGTTATGGATGACACTAAAGCCTTCTCGTAAATTAGTACCCTGATGGGTGAGAACAAAGTTATTGCAGCCTTCAAAAGGATGTACGAGCTCGTCATAGACATGCTTGCCCATGATTACAGTCGATCCTTTTATCTGCTCTTTAAAGTAGCGACTATCCAGGGGAAGTTTCCAAGGGATGCCTTCGTTGTTGGCTATACCGCGATGAATATCGATTGCTGCAATTAAATTAATCATACGACTATAATAGCAAACAACTTATATGTGCGTGCGAGAGTTCGTTAATCTGAGTGAGCTTAGGGTAGGCGGCTACTGCTCTACGATCACTGCTGAATCGAGTATACCTAGTTTTTTTGCCAGAGTACTTCTTTGCCATTCCTGAACTTTTTCAAGGCCACGTCTATCTGAAACTTCCATCACTGCACCTATTTCGACAATAGGGTCATCTTGATCCCATAACACAATCGGAACAACTAAACCATGCTTAACGATATCTGCAGTTCCGTTTGCTACCTTGCCCATTACAATTCGCTCAGGCGCATGATTATCTCCATAGGTCACTTTGTCGGTGCTGCCAGTAAATGCAACGTGTAGATACCTCCCAAGCGCATGACGTCCTAATCTTCTTGCAAGTTGGTGCGGACTCACTTCAAGCCATTCTTTAATCTCATTTCTCATTCTATGATTATTTGTAGTGATGAGTTGGTCGATATCAATGGTAGGTGCAGCAAGATTTTGTGCTCGTTTTTCTTCTTGTGTCTTTTTAAAACTATCTGAAAGATTCATTATAGTTTTGGTTCGTGGGAAACTTAAAAAAACATTTCCAAGTTTCTGCGTCACTTCAGAGGCAGCCATACCAAATGCCTGGACCGTTGTTACTCCTCGACTAATAATAAGGCCATTGTCTCGCTCCCATTTATCGTGCTTTGTTGCCCCAACCCACGCCGCATCATAAAGAGCGATATCTACCATTTGCTGGTGGGTAGTAAGGCTGAACAAATGCTTGCCTTCTTTTCTGCGCTGCTCCGCAATACTCACAAATGATTTTTGCTTGTCGAGTGCCTCTTTTATAGCGGGGTAGAGACGTGGCGAGGCGACTGATGAAAGAATATCTATCTCCTCGAATGTTGTAGGCGCGGGGGATAAACGAGTATGCTCAATTCTTTGTGATGGGTTTGCGGCTACATCAAAGGGAACGGCCGTAAAAAGCCCGTCGCTGCTGCTAATGTGCTTAAGCGTCGTTTCCGCTAACGCATCATGGATATCTTTGCGATCTTGGTAATTTAAGGACTCATAGTCAAATGAATGGAATGCTTCTCTAATCATGAATGATAGTATAGCAAAAATGAAGGCCCAAGCTTAATAGATTGTGAGCTTTGTAGACGAAGTTGCTGTTCCACTAGGGCTTGTGACAACTATGTATCCTGTCTTGGAACCAGACGGGACCGTAAAGGTTATTGCAGTAGCGGTCTTAGTGAAGGAAGAAATAGTGACACCGTTAAGGGTTACTCTCGTAACTCCAATGAATGTTGTTCCGTGAATTGTTACGTTTTTTCCAACATGCTGTTTAGCTACGGATAATGAAGAAATGGCGGGAGCTGGTACCGTAACGAAACCGCTTGAAGTTACTGTTCCGCTAGGAGTTGTTACTACTAAATGACCCGTTGTAGCCGCTGCCGGAATTGTAACGACAACTGCTGTAGCTTTTTTGCTCACAATAGTAAGTGAAAGGCCGTTTAGCTTTACGGAAGAAGTATTTAAAAGGTTTGTGCCTTTAATCGTGACGTTATGAGTCAGTACAGGGTTTGGCACAGTTAAAGAACTGATCGATGGCGCCGGGACCGGATTAAGCGTAAAGTTCGTCGTTGATGTTACTGAACCATTCGGAGTAGTTACTTTTAGAGGGCCTGTTTGAGCGGAGGAAGGAACCGTAACGATAATTTGTGTAGCATTTTTTTGCACGAAGGTCGAAGTACTGCGACCATTGAATGAAACAGAGGACGCATTACTTAAATTCGTCCCATTAATAGTGACCTGACCACCCACACCTGCGCTTGCAGTGAAACTAGAAATAGTTGGCGTTAAGACCGGAGGTGGAGTTGATGCTCTTTTTATAAAATAAGCTTTGCCACCTGCTGCTGGGCTAACTGAGGCAGCGCGTACGGCAAGTTTACTAACTGATGCTGCTGGTTCTGGTGGCAAGGAAACTGCTGGAGCACCAATAAATATACTTGAGCTGTCTAGCATACTAACTGACCAGCCGAAATTAGCATACGGAGAAAGGATTGAGGCAGTCGATTCATTCGTTTGAGACCAGCCAGATGCCTGAGAGTTAGTGAAGGTGTATGCTGCGCCAGCTTTAAAGTTACTTACACCTGAAACAGGATCAATAACTGAATGGTTAGGTGCGCCACTTAAGATCGTATTGCCATCCTGTGAAACTGAAAGGGACGTGCCGAGTTGATCGTATGCCTCTCCGTCCGTAGCCGTAAGTTGAGCAGCCTGAGTCCACACTCCTCCCACATTGTTATAAACAAAGATTGAACCCTGTACAGTATTTGACCCAATGGTTTCAGATGGGGCACCAATTATTAATTGAGCACTATCACTCGTTAGGGCAATAGATTGACCGAAGAAATCTCCCGCAATGCCGGGGGACGTAATTGCAGCTGTCTCATTTAGTGGAGTTGAAGAATCATTCCATCCGCCCGTTGGTTGGTCAAATTCGAATACCGTTCCATTATTAGGTGAGGAAATAAATGCTTTCGTTCCGTCAGCGTTTAGTATTCCACCCCAACCGAAATAAGAAACAATGGCTGGTGATTGTGGTATCAAAATTCTTGTTTCAGATAGTGGGCTTGCAACGGAATCCCAACCGCCAGTTGGCGCAGTATATATATAGCTTTGTCCCGAGAATATATTGCCATTGATTGTTTTATATTTAGCGGTCACTAGCACGGTATTAGCATCATTTGACTGTGATACGGCCCATCCAAATTTATCGGTTTGCCGAACATTATCACTGGCAGTGAGCACTGCCGTGGGAGCCAAAGTAGCGGTGGTGGCCCATCCCCCGGAAGGTATGTGAAATAAATACGCTTTCCCTGAATTTAACGCTCCAACCACAATTTGAGTGCCGTCAGGAGTAATTGAAGTAGCGGCGCCAAAACCATCCCCTGAAGTGTTGTCGTTGGGCGAAAGGGTCGTTGCAAGAGACCAGCCTGATCCACTATTCGTAAAAACATACGTAGCCCCGTTGAGCGTAGAATTGTTTGAAGAATATTGCGGTGCACCAACAACAGCAATGGATCCGTCGTAAGATAACGAAACAGTGTACCCAAACAGATCCCCGGTCTGAGCGTTTGGATCCTGGAATTGGGTCGTTGTAGATGTAGAATCAGCCTTTACCATTGCCGGAACAAATATGGAAAAACAAAATAATAGAGAGATTGAAACTCTAAAAATATTTTGGCAATAATTATTTATTTTTTGTTTGTGCCTAATTATATTTATTCCTGACATAATGCCTCGCTTTTTTACATTAAAAATAAATTTATATCTCCAAGAGTGATTGTACTCCTAAATGTAAAATTAGCACAAGAGCTATAGCCTAGTTGAGATCTACCGAATAACCAGGGAAATAATCAAATCGCGAGTGGGCATCATCTATGCCTATTTCTTGTAGAGTTTTCTTAAACGCCTCAACCATTGGTTCCGGACCTGAAACATAAAAAATAGGTTTTACGAAACGCAGCGCTGCTTTTTTAAGATCTTTTTTTGTAATAAATCTTTCCCCAAAAAAATAATCTATTTCTAGGCCCGGATTCGTACTTTTTATAGTTTCAAGTTCATCCTTAAACGTTGTAAGTTCCAGGCTTCTGTTTGCATACAGCAGAGTTATATTCATCGGAGTAGAACAACTCTGGAGATCCTTAAGAATTGCTCTATACGGAGTAATGCCTATGCCGCCAGCTACAAAAATAATATTTTCGGGAACCGTGTCGAGGATAAAATCTCCTTCTGGATTATCTGCCGTAATTTCTTCTCCAGGTTGCAAAGCAAGTAGTGCTTTTTTAAAACTACTTCCTTTTTCAGCAGTAATCCGTGTTGTTAAGTGGATTTCTTTTTCTGAAGGAGCCGATGAAATACTAAACCAACGCTTGTCACCTCGGTCATCCATTGGTTCATGCGGTAGCGTGTATTGCATATATTGCCCAGCTTTCCAACTGATGTTGTTTTCATTGGCAAACACAAACGTATAACACTCATCATTTTCCTTTATCTTTCTAAGCAATGAAAGTTTCATACTACTTATAAAACTCGGTACTGATCTTCACCATTTTTGAGCATATTTATAATTGAAGCTACACCCATGTCACTGGCAATCTTATTTGCCATCATAGTGTTATACGCTGAGTGATCATTAGGACTGAACCATGCGCTCAAGGGTAACTTGGTAAATGCTTCGTTCGGTGCAGGGCAATCAACCGCAGCACGAAGTGTTCCAGCCTGGAGGCGAGCTAGAAGTGGCTCAAAGTCAATCACACTTGGAGAAACACTTACCAGCAGTGCATCTTGCTTAATTTGATTAATAGTATCGGAGTTAAATAATTTTCCGGCGCTATCAGGAATAGCGACAAAGATAACATCTGACTTTGAGCATAAATTTTCAAGCGATGAATAGTGAGCATTCATGCCTTCTTTTTCACTGCGGCTATAATAGAGCACTTCTTTAGGGGAAAAAGCGTTAACCATTGTTGCGATTTTGCTACCAATATTTCCGGAACCAACTATACCAATTGTTGATCCTTGTAGTGAGCGAGTAGATTCAAATTTTTTCTCACCCGTTCGACCAAGCTCGTAAAGATTTCGTTGCATCGACAATCCTACCGCAAGCGCAAATTCAGCTACCGCAAAAGCGTTTGCTCCAGGCGCATCAGCAATCATGATTCCTTTTTCTTGAGCAGTTTTCCAGCCAGGTATAAATGCTTGGTAGTCAGCGCCAGTAAAGGAAATAGCTTTGAGTGTATCAGTTGTTGCAAGCACCTCATCCGTAACCGTCTCTATACCACCAAGAATATAGCCAACCTTTCCATGAAGCGCCTCGATGAGTTGCTCGCTTGTTGCAGTTGGTGTATCAAGTCGTTCTACCTCATACCCTGCATCGGCTAATTGTTTAATGTGTTCATCAAATATAAATAGTGAATCGGTGACTAATATTTTTTCCATATATTCGTCATTTTACTGTACACAATAATAAATGTATAGCACCGATTTACCATGTTGCACTAAGGTTTGCGGTTGCTGATTGCCATGTTGATTGTTGAAGTATCTCATTGCAAGTAGCTGTATCGGCAGGTTTAGGAAAATAGTTTGGTTCATAGAAGCATTCGTGGCCGTAGCTTACACTAATCTTTGGTCTCGTTGGTATTTTAGTCTGAAGTTTTGTTAGGCATGAATCTTTAAACACTGCACATGTTGGTCCAATTTCTTCATATGTTTTTATGGCTGCCTGATCATTAATTTCTATACTGAGTGCTATTCCGAGCGAAAGTGTGTTATCGCGACCAATCGATTGTTGATCAAACATAAAATTTCCTGCCGAATATTGAATTAAGCGTCCTTTATAGTTTTCGCTATTTTGAATAACGTGCGGATGCGTGGCAAGTACTACATCAGCGCCGGCATCAATCATACGATGGTATGTTTCAACTTTAACATCTTCAGCAATTGGCCTATATTCCACCCCCATGTGTGGCATTACTACGACAGGCATTACTTCAGAGTATTGCTTTATAGCTGAAAGTTCAGCATCTGTTGGAACGGTATCTACGACGAGCATGTAGCCACACATCGCGACCGGAATTTTTATATTTTTGATAAATATTCCAGCTGTCGATTTTGCATTCATAGTAATCACCTCACAGGAATTGGGAGTATCAGTAATATCGTAGGTACCAAAATATTGAATCCCTGCATTTTCAAGATTTGCTCGAGTTTCAGCCTCTCCTGTAGCTCCGCGACTATCAAATGAATGGTTATTAGCAAGAGTGAATGCGTTAAACCATTTTTTGGCTTCGGATAAATATTCTGGGCGACAATTAAACTGCCAATGGTCTACCTGCGTTTGATATGGGATATTTGTCGTTGTGACAGGACACTCTAGATCTCCAATCCAATTATCATATTTACTTCGAACATCTGTCGTAAGACCAGAGAATGGAAAGGCGTACTTTAGCGGTGAATGATTAGCATGATCCTCTATGCCGCGTCCCCAGAAAACTTCTCCAACAAATAACATTGATGATGTAATTTTTTGTTGTACGGCAGGAGTAGTAACTCTCTGCGTTTGCGACTTTTGAACCTCTTCAACCTTGGGTTTATTTGTTATAAAAATTAACGTGCCAGCTCCTATAAGGAAGACAGCTAGCCCGGTAAATAAAAATACTTTTGCTCTGGTTGATTTAAGGTAATTAGTTTTATGTCTTGGGTGCATTGAAACCTTTAGAGTGCCGCATTATTTTTTTCGTTTATTCAGGATATCTGAAGAAGCTGAAAATAGCTTAAAAAGAGGGCCGGTTTTTTTCATCAGCTCTGAGTATTGTGACGCTTTATGAGTGAATTCTTCGATATTGGATGTCGTTCTCATGATGGACCGCTGAATTTTGATAAAATTAATGAGGACCACGATTGCGAGCACCAGAAAGATAAAAAGCGCAGTGCTCAAAAATATCAGTAGTATTTTTTCCGAACCATTAAGACCTTGCATACAACTGACTATATACCCGAACTTGTTACGCAACAATACCTATTGAAAAAAAACTCTGCTCGCTATACGCTTGATTTTAACAAGTAAAAATACATGCCGAGGAATTATGAGCGAACCATTACGAAATGAAGTTACTGAAAAACCTAAATTAGATAGTTTTGATTACGAGAAAATGTTGCTCGCCAGGGAACAAATATTTAACATGATTCCTTCGGCCCTTGAGGGACATAACAGATTAATTTCATTGATGGATAGTGCTCGATTTAACCATGGCTGTATTGGTGAAGAAGATCTTGCCGGCGAGTTAGATAAATGGCTCACGATGGACAAGTTGGATTTCATTAAAACAACGCAGGAATTTAACCCTGATATAGGCTACCAGCTAGTTGCTTCACCAAATGTCAGCATAAACCGAATGGATTTCTATACTTTGTCTCAAACATTTTCTATTAAACACAATCTTAAGCTTATAAGTGATATAGCAGATTATTCACCTTCTCAATTGGGAGGAAATGATCGAAATAGAATCAAATCCAACAAAGTGAAACTGCTACTCATCCCAAGTAGTATGACCACTAAAGTTGAGGGAGATATTTCTAATCAAAAAAAATCATTAGAAAATTACCAAAAAGAAATACCATTCTTAACACTGCCAAGCCCTTTGCAATTCTTAGCTTACCTAGAAACTCTTTACGCACTAGAATCACCGACAGCACAGAAAAAAAATAGCTTAATCGCGTCTCCTCATTTGGACCTTCCTTTGGCAAATATTGGTACAAATAAAAATCCCCAGTATTCATCAGCAATAAGCTTTCTTGAAGGAGACCGCTTGCATCAGTTGCAAGTACCCGTCAGTAATACTTTCTACACAAAAAGATTGCGCATCGCCGTAGGGGATTGCCTCCCTTTATAACTTCTTTTGGTTTTCATCCATTTAGGGTACAATTATGCTAATGGTAATATAATTAACTACTTTTAATATGTCTAAATGATGGGGAAGTAATGAAAAACAATTCGTGGGCAAAAAAAATCAAAAATGTTGGCTTTCAAACTAGGGTAATCGGCGCTTCACTAGCAATTTCACTTATTCCATTAGTTCTTCTTTTTGCGTACCTAATATCTCAATTCAATAACACACTTCTCAGTAACTCAAAAAGTACCCTCAACTCAAATACTCAAATTGCTGTAACGGAAACAAAAACCTACATGCAGGGTGTCATAAACCTAACGGCGGCAACTGCTAAAAATACATTATTCACAACAAATAGTCCGCTTATTGATGCAAGTCTAAAAAATACTTCTGACACCTCTAACGTTTTCAATGCAATGAATCTTTACGCGAAAAATGGCCAATCTTTAGGAAGTAGCGATCCAGCAAATGATGGAGGCAAGCCGTATAGTACGTATTACGGTAAAACAGATCCAGATGAAACACTTTTCAAGCAAGCCGCCACCGGAAAAACTGGTTCAGTATATCTGTCCAATGCATACCCTGGTGATACGGGACCGTCTTTCCTCGCTGAAGCTCCAGTGACGGATGTGAATGGAAATGTGGTTGCTGTTCTAATCGGAGAAGTTCAAACTTCAAGTTTCAATGATATTATCGCAGGTATCGATAGCCAGCTAGTTGGTGGCAAGCATGCTCGTATAGTAGATGAAAGTGGCCAAATTCTTCTTTCAAAATTATCGAGCGAAAAAGCATTTACGGCATATTCAGAAACCAAAAGTTCAACTGTCTTAGCTTCGGCAATCACAAAACCTAATACTTCTGGGATCACTCAGTATAAAGATAGTACAGGAGCTCAGGTGATATCGGGGTACGCAAATCTCGGCAAGTACGGTGCGAACAATGCGCTTAATTGGACACTTGTAGCCACTGAACCAACTTCAGCGGTACTCGAACCGGCCACAAAGCTAACCACAACAGCGCTCAGTATCTTAGCTGGAGTAATTATTGTAATTGCGGTGATTGCATATTTCTTAAGTCGTTCTATTTCAGGTATGATCCTCAATCCAATTAGAGGTGCAATTAACAAAATAACAGAAATCAGTCATTCTTTAGCTGCAACCGCCCAGCAAGCATCAAGTGCATCAATACAAAATGCTTCAGTTTCCAAGCAAATTGCAAGTGGCGCATTAGAACAATCAAACCAAGCACAACAAGCGGCTAAATCTGTTAGCGAATTATCAGGCACCATTGAGCAGATTTCTGCTGCAGCACAAGAAGCGGCATCAACCGCAATAACTACTTCTAAAATTTCTCAAAATGCAGGAATATCTTCTGAAAAAATTGGTACTGCTGTGGACGCAATTACAAATGTTTCCGAACAAACAAATCTCCTTGCACTTAATGCAGCAATTGAAGCAGCCAGAGCTGGTGATGCCGGAAGGGGATTTGCAGTAGTAGCAGATGAAGTTAGAAAACTAGCGGAAGGATCAGCCAAGAGTGCCGATAATATTCGCCAGATAGTTGAGGAAATAGGTACGTCAAGTGTTAACGCTGCACAAGCTGCTCAAGAAACATCAATGAAAATTCAGCAATTATCTCAAGGAACAATGAAACAGGTTGGAACTATGACTAAAATTAATGCCAACGTAAAAGCTATTTCTGGTGTCGCAAACCAAAGCGCCGCTGGAGTACAACAATTGTCTGCCTCGATAGAACAGCAGGCTGCCTCAAACCAACAAGTAGCCGCAGCAGCCAATGAATTAGCCTCATTATCTGCGAGCCTTCAAAAGCTTGCAGGTGAGCGCGTAGAAGAAATACTTAATAACAAAAGGGGCTCAGATACTGGACCCCGGGTTGAAGAATCTATCGAAAGTTTCAATGAACGCCATGCCAATATACCAGAAACTCAAATAGAGGAACCGAAAAAAGAAGAAGAATCTATTCTTGATCTTCCTTCACTTCCTGAGTTAGAGAATAAATCGGAAACTCCTTCAGATACTAAGCCACCAGGATCACAATAATACTATGCAAGACGATGATAAACTTCAGGTAAAAATGACACAGGTAGTAGTCTTCAAGGTTGGAGATGAAACCTTTGCTGCTAACATTCATTCAATACGAGAAGTTGTTAAAGTTGATACCATAACCCCGGTTCCGAATAGTAGTAGCTATATTTCAGGAATCATTAACATTCGTGGAAAAATTGTCCCCATTATTGATCTTGAAACTATCCTCAACATTGGTAACAAAGAAGATCCAAGGCCATATATCATTCTTATTGATGCGCCCGGAAATGATGAGGAGATAGTAGGCATGCTTGTGACTTCAATTCAGGAAATCACTTCTTATGCAGAGAGTGAATTTAAGGTAGCCCCTAAGCTCATAAAATCAAAAGTTGATGCTGAGTACATTTCGGGAGTAATACTTCCCGAGGGCGACAAAAATAAGGATAATGTCCTGCTTTTTCTGAACCTCGAGGCCATCATCACCAAGTCAGTACAAAGAGAAATTGAGCACGTAACATCTGAACAGACAAATGATACTATAGTTAAAGAGGAGCAAGTAAAATGAAAATATTAATTGTAGACGACAGCGCCTTCATGCGGACAATTCTCAAAAATATCATCTTAAAAAGTAAATATAGTGATGCAGAACTCGATGAGGCGGTAGACGGTAATGATGCACTTAAGAAATTCGATCAAATGCAACCCGATGTCATGCTCCTTGATATTATTATGCCCGGAAAAGATGGTATAGAAGTCTTGAAAGAAATCGGTTCATCGGCAAAAGCTATAGCAATTATTTCTTCCGTCGATCAAAAAGAAATAATCGAAGAAGCCAAGTCATTAGGTGCACGTGGGTATCTCGTGAAGCCCTACGATGCAACTGAAGTGATAGCAATGATAGACACATTGGCGTAGGAGCCCTAACGTAATGGCATCCTCCAGTAGCATAACAAGACAATCCACTGACCTTCGTCCTAAGAAGGCTATTGTCATTGGCTCATCAACTGGAGGACCAAAAGCGCTTACAACAATTTTTGATGAATTAAACGATACGTCAGTTCCAACAATCTTCATCGCACAACACATGCTTGCAAATTTTTTACCCGATTTCGTAAAACTTCTCAAATCCAAATTTGATATTAATATCCAACTTGGATCAGACGGACTCGTCGTCGAGGAAGGAGTAATTTATGTAGCGCCCGGGAACGTAAATATGGAGATAGTAAAAGATGATAACGACGTGCTACGTGTTCACCTGCTTACGTCAGACGATTCGCTGACCCCATCCATAAACTTACTCATGAAATCTGTTGCAAAAATATTTGGTGAAAAAACTCTCGGGATTATTTTAACAGGCATGGGTGAGGACGGACTAGAAGGGATGCGGACGCTGAAGCAATTTGGAGGTCATACCATTGTGCAAGACCAAATTACTGCAGAAATTTCAAGTATGCCGCACGCAATCATTGCTAGCCATTTAGCCGATCAATCACTTCCACTTAACGAAATTCCGGACGCAATTAAACTCTGGAGCATGGCAAATGAATAGCGATGAGGTAGCCCAGTATAAGGACTTGTTTGTTACGACAGCAAAAAAATATCTTGAGACGCTCAACACGGAGCTACTTAAACTTGAAAAGGAACCCACAAGCAAAGAAGCGATAAACGAAATATTTCGTGCAGCTCATTCACTAAAAGGTCAAAGCGCCGCAATGGGCTTTAAAGAAACTGGCTATCTATGTCATGTAGTCGAAGATGTTTTTTATGAAATTAAAGAAAATGGTAAAAAAGTTGACCCCAATCTTGCGGATCTATTGTTCGCCTCGCTCGATGCACTTACTGCTTCTGTTCATAAAATTGAAACCGAAGGAGTTGAACAGGGTAACGAAACACTCATCGAAGAGCTGAAAAAAGCAGCCGGAGTTGCAACTATAGGAGCAGGCAAAACAGAGCATTTGCAAACGAGTGAGGAACAAGCAACTACCCCTTTAGCAGAAGCTGCAACTCCCGCTCCCAAAGTTGAAATCAAAAAAAATACCACTGCTGAACCCCCAAAGCCTGAATACAAAGAAACGGAACCCATAAAACTATCAATAAAAACAATCCCCGTTAAAGTTGAGCAACTAGATAACATAGTTGGATCACTTGAAGAGTTAATGGTTGATCGGCTTACTATGCAGACATTGCTTAAGGATCTAGACGATCCATTATTGTCTCAAGCTCAAGATAAATTGGATAAAATAATTGAGGTGATACGGTTTCAAATAATGAAAATTCGCACCGTACCACTCAGTATGGTTTTTGATCATTTTCCACGAACAGTACGTGATATTGGCCGAATGCTCAACAAAGAGATTGAGCTCAAGATTGAAGGTGGCGATCTGGAACTCGACAGAACAATCGTAGAACGTCTTGACGAACCCTTGACACACCTTGTTCGTAATGCAGCTGACCATGGAATCGGATCAAAGGGCATAATAACAATTTCTGCGCGAGCTGACCGAGATTTTGCTGTGGTTGAAGTTAAAGATAATGGAGAAGGCATAAACTGGGAAGCTGTCGCAAAAAAATCTGGCGTTGCTAGTAACGACCAAATCGGATTACGAAAAGCACTCTTTTCTGGTATTTCAACAGCAAGCGAGGTTAGTATGATTTCCGGACGTGGCGTTGGGCTTGAAGTCGTCAAGAGAACGATTGAGGAGTTTGGCGGATCGATTGATATTGTAACCGCAAAAGGGCAGGGAACAACTTTTATCCTTAAACTCCCGCTGATGGTATCGGTTGTTAGAACGTTAATCGTTCATATTGGCTCACAAGACTACGCACTTGTTGCAGCGGGAGTTGAAATTTCTCTTAGGATATCTGATATTGAAATAATAAATAGCGCAGGTCAAGAAGCCTTCCGCTATAAAGACCAAGAAATTCCAGTTGTTCGCTTTAATTACGCAGAGAACCACGGTGATACGACTAAGAATGCGTATCTAGTCATACTAAATATTGATGGAGAAAAAATTGCGCTTGCCGTGGATCAAATCGTTTCAGCAATTGAGACGGTCATTAAGCCACTTCCGAAATTAATTAATGATGTCGATTATTTTTCAGGAGTAACAATAATTGGCGATGGTCGCAGTATTTTACTTATTAATCCAAGGAGCTTTATACAATAATGGAAACGCTTGACTCATTTTCAAAAGATTTACTAAGAGAAACCGCCAATATTATGGCCCAAAAAACGGTGAATCCGATTGAAAATATTCTTAGACAAAAAACAATTGTTTCTAAACCTGAGATCATGATGCAAAAAATGGAATTTGTTGCAGATAGCCTTGGACAAGCAGACGAAATTAAAGACAGCGTATTTATCCGAATCCTGGGTAATGGCAAGGGCGCGGTAGTCCTTTTGATGAAGCCTGAAGATTCAGCAAAGCTTTTAACAGACGTCGACAAAGATATGCGTATGGATGCCCTCAGAGAAATAGCTAATATTATTGCGGGCGCATGCCTTGGCGGCATAGCACGACTCTTGTCATTAAAATTAATGCAGTCTGTTCCAACCGCTGCGACAGACATGTCGAGAGCCATTCTTAATGAAATAGTGAGCGAGGTAGGTATGACGAATGCGGACCTTCTGTGCGCTCAGGTTAGCCTTTCAATTGGTGCAGATAAAATACCACTTTCAATGGTATTTATTTTTGATAACGACACAACAAATCTAATAATTTCAAGAAGTAAAGATCTGACAAAGCTCTAATATGTCGAGAATAATTCAAGTACCAACTGCAGATTATGCGATTGCAAGCGCCCCAGACGTGCTTTCAACTATGGGCATAGGTTCCTGCATTGTTATTTGCCTATATGCTCCTCAAGCTAAAATAGGCGCACTACTTCACTGCATGTTACCAAGAGAAGAGAATGATTTGTCTAATTCTCTAAGAAACGTTGATACGGCGGTGAATCAAGTCGTTGAACAATTTATTGCTAAAAATATTCAATTAACCGATCTAATTGCAAAAATAGCTGGCGGGGCACAGATGTTTTCCGGCCCCGAAGATAGTAATGGCAGTATTGGTAAAAGAAATATAGAAGAAACAAAAAGACTACTGACTACATTAAAGATTCCTATTATGGGCGAGGAAATAGGGGGAGGTAGGGCACGAAGTGTTTTATTTGAGCTCGAAAACGGCAAAGTTACCATTACCTGCGCGCAGGTTAAAACAGATGATAAATTTGACACTGAGCTCGTTAAGATAATATAATATGCTTATGACTAAAGTACTCGTCGTAGATGACTCGGAATTTTTTAGAGAAATATATCAAACGGCATTAACGCAAGGTGGATTTGAAGTTGAGACCGCTGAAAACGGTCAAGACGCTATGGATAAAATGTTGGCAAGTCCACCACACTTAATTTTTCTGGATCTTGTCATGCCCGTTATGACCGGAGAAGAAGTCCTCTTGGCAAAACAAAAACATGAAGAATTGAAAAACATTCCTGTCGTTATGCTTACCAGCATAGCTGCTGATGTTAAGGGCGCAGAAGTAATGAGCGCAGGCCCTATCGTTGCATATTTCACGAAAGACAAGACTTCAACTTCCGACATTATAGATAAAGCTAAAGAAGTTCTTGGAACTTCAGAGAAACGCTTCGAACCAACCAAACCAGAGAGTCTGTAATAGGGCTAATGAAGAAAAAAGTTTTAGTAATAGATGATTCGGCTGACTTTAGAGAGATCTACGAGGACGCTATTTCTCATGCAGGCTTTAGTGTTGCTACCGCAGCCAATGGTAAAGTTGGGCTCGATAAGATGCTCGAAGATAGGCCTGATGTTATTTTAATTGACGTGAGGATGCCTGTTTTATCTGGAGATGAAACGCTTGCCGAAATGCGAAAGCATAAAGAACTCGATAATATCCCTGTCGTAGTGATGACCGTAATGCCGGCAGATGAAAAAGGCCAAGATGTTGCTACCGCCGGACCAATCGTTGCCTATATCACTAAAGATACCGCCTCACCAGATGACGTCATAAATAAGATTAAAGAAGTGCTTGGGACATCCCAGAAACCGTATAATCCTGAAAATGATTAATAAAAACAAAGTAGCCAAACTTTGTTTCAGTGTATAGACTAGTAATAGAAATGAAATCCCTACCTCTTTTGATCGCTTGCATTGCATTTATGTCTACTCTTTGTGGTGGGCTATTTAGTTTAAGATACCGCGATAAACTTCATCGAATCTTGGGTTACACAGCTGGAGTTATCATGGGTGTTGTCGTTTTCGACATCATTCCTGAAATATTCAAAGATATCCGGGATCAAAACCTCACTACTACTATCCCGATGATAGTCTTTATCACTGGCTTTCTGCTCTTCCATATCATTGAAAAAACGATTCTGATACATCATTCCAATGAAAGCGAGTACGAGGTACACAAGCATCCTCAGGTAGGCGTAGCATCGGCCTTAGCACTTTGCGGACATAGCTTTTTGGACGGAATCGGTATTGGGATCGGTTTTCAGATTAGCAATTCAGTGGGCATTGCAATCGCAATTGCGGTGATTGCTCATGATTTTTCTGATGGCATCAATACGGTATCTCTTATGCTGGTAAATAAAAATACGAGGGATAAGGCATTTAAATTTCTTTTACTCGACGCATTCGCTCCAGTACTAGGAATACTCTCAACTTTCCTATTTGTTCTTCCTCATCAGTTTGTGGTGTATTACCTTTGTCTATTTGCTGGCTTTTTGTTGTACATTGGTGCGAGTGAAATCCTGCCTGAAGCCCATTCAGACCACTCTTCGTATAAAACTGTCGGGTTAACGATACTCGGTGTCGTTTTCATGTTTGTAGTGACTCGCTTTATCTAAAAAAGCTCACTTTTTTACTGTATACTTTAATAATGAATAATGCCCAAGAAGCACTCGAAATACACAAAAAACTTCGAGGAAAAATAAAAATAGAGCTCAAAGAACCGCTTGAAAACCCTGAACAGCTAGGACTCTACTACACACCCGGAGTTGCAGCAGTGAGTAGCTTGCTCGCAAATAATCCAGAGGAAACACATAATTATACCTGGACTAACAATAATGTTGCGGTTATTAGTGACGGATCAGCAGTCTTAGGTCTCGGGAATATTGGCCCGCAGGGTGCACTTCCAGTCATGGAAGGCAAGAGCATGCTTTTTAAGCATTTTGCAGACATCGATGCTGTTCCTATCGTTTTGGACGTACATAGCGTTGATGAAATTGTTGCTGCCGTAAAGGCAATTGCTCCTAGTTTTGGTGGCATAAATCTAGAAGATATTGCCGCACCGCAATGTTTTGAAATCGAAAGAAGACTTATCGAAGAGCTCACCATACCCGTCATGCACGACGACCAACACGGCACTGCAATAGTAGTACTTGCAGGTCTCATAAATGCAGCACGGCTTAGAAATAAACCCATTGAAGAAAGCAAAATAGTGATCGTAGGTGCGGGTGCAGCGGGAATTGCGATAGCAAAACTACTACATACCTACGCAGCACCAACAATTATTATGGTCGATAGTAAGGGAATTATAGATAAGAGCAGAGCAGACCTAAATAGTACAAAAATTGATCTGTTGGAGTTCACTAATCCGAGTGGTGTCACTGGCAACTTGTCACAGGCACTTGAAGATGCTGACATCTTCATCGGGGTTTCCCAGCCGGGCTTACTTACGAGTGAACTAATCCACATAATGGCGAAAGATCCGGTGATATTTGCCATGGCAAACCCCATTCCGGAAATAATGCCTGACGCGGCAAAGAAAGCAGGGGCCTTTATTATTGCTACCGGTCGAAGCGATTTTCCGAATCAAGTAAACAATGCGTTGGCGTTTCCGGGTATTTTCAAAGGCGCGCTAGATAATCGAATAAGAAGCATCGATACCGAGCATAAGATTGCAGCCGCAAAAGTAATCGCTAGTCTCGTCGATGAGCCCACCCCAGATAAAATCATTCCAAGCATCTTTGACAAGCGACTTGTTCCGGCAATATCAGCACTCTTTAAAGAACTTTAGCGTCAGGCGGCAAGACAAAAACTCCTTGCCGAATAACGGTAACTCCAGCATCGTGAATTTGAATAATGGTAGATGGGTTATCCGACTTTTTGCCACCATCCACATAGTAGGCAACCTTATCGTGAAAATAGTCTTTGGCCATTTGTATGGTAGTCGCTGGCGGGTCTCCGGGATCATTAGCGCTTGAGGTAAGAAGGGGGCCAGTTTTTTCAAGAAGCGTACGCAAAGCAATGTCTGCAACAACACGAAATGCAATACTTCCAACTCCTTGTGACAGATAGTCTAATTTTGGGTCAACAGGAAGTATAATGCTAATTTGATTGGGCCAAAAAGCTTTAGCATTATCTACGTACTTTTGTTCTACTCCAAGTTGAATTAATTGTTCACAACTCGCGGCAATTACCGTTCCGGGTTTATTTTCTCTTTGTTTAAGCTTATAAAGCCGCTCCACCGCACGAGGGTTTCGGGCACTCGCCACGAGCCCATAAACAGTATCAGTCGGTAAGACACCAACTGCACCTTTTGCTATTTCCTTAATCAGATTATTATCATTAATGGTTGAGAATAATAAAGTCATCACTATATATTCTATATTAATTAAACGTGTGCGTTACCGACACTGATCCCATTGCTCTTTTAGCTGCTAATGCCTGCCAGTTTTGCTTGTTACGACTATTTTCACCTATAACCGTAGCAAAAGTTTGTAGTGATTCTATATCTGGTATTTCTAAGCCTGGCGCAGTTGCTACCCAAACATTTTTATTATTTTTCGTAGCAATATTCATAAAAAATAGTCTGCCAATAGGTGCTTTGAATATTTTTTTTCGCTCACACAAAAGTAGCCCTGCATCTGATTGCATAATATGAACAATCTCGGCTTCCATCAAATGTTCATCCTGCCGATACACTTCAATAACGTCATATCTGTCTCGGCTTACTTGTAGGCGCGTTTTCCCGTCCTGATCTGAGGCATGAATCTGAATTACATCGTTAAGTAGGGGTGCACCGATATCTACACAGCCTGGTTGAACTCTATCGAGTGAACAAGATAGAAAAGGGAGTGATTCATTTTTCATCAGATAATAATAGTACAGATAAGAAATAAGGCAAGGTTAAGCGGTAAGCGCAATCATCAAGAATTTGGCTCTATAAAGTCTTCCGAGACAATAACTGAAACTTTTTTCTCAATAAGATCTCTCGATAAAAATACTTCGGGCAAAATCTTTTCATCGTTCAATTCCGACCAGATACAGTTTTTAGGTAGCTCAACTGCGGAAGTCTTCAGATAACTAAACACAAAACTCACCGCATGAACAAATATATCTTTTGTCTCTTTGTGTCGATATCTAAAATCGATTGATCCTTCTTTAATAAGTGTACGACTGATTTTCATACCAGTCTTTTCAAATAACTCTCTTTGTGCTGCCTCTTCAAGGGATTCTCCGAAATGTACAACCCCAGAAGGAATTCCATACCAGCCCTTAAAAGGGCTTTTCATTCTCTTATAAAGCATGACCTGCCCTTTAGGATTAGTTAGAAATATTGATGTAATAAGAAGGGGTGAATTCCGGCGCTCTACAACATTATCACCAAAATGATATATTTTTAGAGCCTTTCTTGTAGGTTCATAGCCATTCTTTGAATGAAGTAAATAACCTTTTTCTACAAGTTTTTTTAAATGATAAGAGAAGCTATTATTGGGAACATCATCAATTTGTAATTGCGAAAATTGCTGGGGAGATTTCTCAGTGAGCTTGATGAGGATTTGCTGCTGTATGTGATGCATTTAAATTCTTCTATTTTTCACTATAGCAAGCCTCCACCGTTTTCACCTAATCAAATCAATTTGACTCAGTCTATAATGACTAGATTTAGCCAATGCGCCACCATATACTGCAAAGTAATGGGGGAAAAAAAGACAAATAAATCAAAAGTACATGACAGTGAACCGTTGGATCCTAATTCACAAATGGCGTATAGTTTGCTGAATTATGTTGATGATATATCTCTGCCAAGTCTCACTGAACTCTATGATCGTAACCACGATGAAGCGCGCATGGATTCTATTGAGGTTAAAACAAAAAAAGATTCTTACAGCATATTGCACATGGCTGAGCTGCTCGTAGGTAATCAGGACTCAGCAATAGACACCTATTTGGGTATTTTAGAGAAGGTTGCCGCGCTTCCTGAAGAGATGAAGCCAGACACTATAGTGCTTTCAGGTATAGTGCAGGGAGATTTTAAATACATTCAAAAATCACGTAGAAAAACACTTGTGCCTGAACTAACTTCCATGGACAAGCAATTTCACTATGCAAAGGATATGATAAGCGCAGCGCGAAAAGTAGCTCCCGTAATCTACAACATGGGAAATGACGACCATCGAATAGCTGAAGAATATACTGTGGAAGTTTTTAAGAAAATGCAAAAACTAGCCAATCAAGAATCTAAAAGATTGGCTGCAAAAGAAGATGTTGCTGGTGCTCAGCTTGGATTGAATGTTTCGCAACTAGACAAGATGAAACAACACCCCCAATGGAACGCCCACCTTCAGTTTCAAATAAATACCATATTTCCACATTGTCTTAAGCTAGGCAGAAGACTTCGAACAGGAGAAGAATTAAAAGCTCTAACGGACGGCCGAATAGATATTGATGAATACTTCCTTCTATATGAGGCAGCTGAACTTACAAAAAAGAATCAAAAAATACCAAAGATGCATCGCGATATGCTTCAGCTTATCGAAGACGAATATGCAAATATTGATGAGGGGCTTTACCCACTTACAATTACGGATGATTTCAATTTACAAATAAAAACTAAGAATGCGGAGTATTTAGATTACGTGCGGCATTACCTTGGATTTTCCGGTGAATCATTAAGCAAAAATCATCTTGGAACGCCACTAAAATTACTAGGCCAACTTGCTTCGCGGGGTGCTGTTATTCCTGATATGATTGTGACGCAAAATAACCAAGAAACAGTCGGCGTCTCAAATCAAGGAGCCTTTGCTATTTCTATTGGAGGCCTAATTCGAGCAAGTAATTTTTTAAATAGGCAGGGCAGTAGAGCAGACGCAAAAGGGGATATCTCTCGAAGACTGGTAACATCCAAAAAACAAATTACAGAACCTAGCGCATCAATGCATACACGAACCGATGAAGGTAATCACATCATAACTTTTTTCAATGATGCCCTATATGAGAAGATGTTTAGCCTTCCGGAGCGAATGACAATCGCAGGTCTATGCGATTTGCAACATGGATCTATTACTGCAAGGCCAGATTTACTTGTGAAATATCTTGATTATATTCGTACTCGAGCAATCGGCGAACGAGCGACAGCACTCTTCTTTGGGGGTGACATGCTTCACGGAAGAAATTATCCTAATTTTCCGAGTGAATCGCAGTTAACCGGTCTTATGGCAATGGATTCACAAGAAGATTTTACAATGAATATTTTTAGAGAATCCTTAGGAGATCTTAACGGTGAAGAACTCGAAGCCATCAAAAGTGTCCTTGTGCAACCTGGTAATCATGAATGGAATAGCGGAACAACTAAATGGCATGGCTATTCATTTACTACTTATATGAGAGCAGTATTTGAGCGCATGTATGCACGAGCTGGGTATAGTGACGAAGAGATAAAAAAAATTATAAAATCTCACGAAGCAGTCATAACCGCCAAAGGTGAATATGCGTCAGGTTATACTGGAGTGGAATATTTTGGGGATATTGGAGTGCTCATCCAGCACTTTTTGCTCGAAAAAGGAGGAGGAGCCGGCGGACTTCCCGTGCATCAAACTGATGCATTCGTTACTGGTGCTGGAGAATTAACAAAAAATATAGATATTCTCATGCAGGGGCATTGGCACCATCCACAATATGCCTTAACGGGTAATAAGCTTGGGATCGTTACGGGATCTATAGCCGGTGTAAGCGACTATGAGCTCAAGAAGGGGCTCCGGGCAACTATAGGAGGCACACTACTTCACATTGGCGGTGGCTTGCCTCCACAAGTAGAATTTATTTCTCAAGAAGCGCTCAATAAATATAAAATTAAAACTGGCGGCTTTTCCCAGGCTCAACTAAAGGCGGAAGGCTACACAACCGATAGAGACTTCGATCCTGTGCGGCATGGTATCTATATCCCAAGATCACCCAAATCCGCAATACAGAAAAAAGTTTTGAGTATTCAAAAAGATGCATCTGAACGCGTTGGAAAAATAAGTGAACTAAAATAAAATTCTTATGAGTGAACTAAAAAATAATTTTGAAACTATCTATCCTGGTGAGAACACCCGTTCGCTTACTAAAAAACTCGGAGAACTCACTTTAGATGCTAGTTACTATGATCACTTGCCATATATTTGCGGAATGTCGAATAAATTTGAAAAGAAGTTTAATCATAGACTCGAAGTACTTGACGGAGTCAAGCTTAAATATCCAATTAATAATGGCATAAATGCACTTATGAATTTGTATCAAAATGAATTCATCACAGATAATGAGATCAATAAAGCATTTCAAAGCAGCTTAGAAAAAATGATTCATCCAATCGACATCCTCAACAGGCAGTTGACATTAGAACCTATAGATTCGCTCTCGCTACATCAAAATGAACTACTTGAAGCTGCGAAAGTTGCAAGAATAATAAAGGACATATTTTCAACAAGTATGTATGAAGGACAACATACGCAATTTAGACGAATGAATGCCCATATTATTGCAACAACATTAGACCAAGCATTTCCAAATTCACCTGAGGAAAATTTATTTTCTGCATTTCTGGCAGCAGAAGTTAAAGAGGGTAATCCGTACTCAGAGTTACTAGTGTATGTGCACAGGATTGCCTTGCTCGCAAGAACAGCGCTCGCAAGTGACATAAAAAAGGCTGGCGATTCTTTCGCTGAAAGCCCAATCAAAGATCATTTATCACAATTCGCTACACTCTATTCTGATCAATATGTTCGACCAAGAATTAAAGACGATACTGAAGGCTGTTTTTTTTTGAATGATTACTATTTACTGGAGAAACAATGAACATTGGAATAATTCGATCTAATCCATATAAAGAAACTGCGAGCAATAAGCGTATCGCCTATGAATTAGAGCGATTAGGCCACAGTGTTGCGGCAATTGCCATCAAGAATACATTAATTTCACTTGGCGAAGGTGAGAGCTCACTTTTACATAAAACCTCGTCTGGGCTTATTCCGGTTGAAATTGATTCAGCTATTATTCGTCTTGGCAGTGGATCTGAAATGGGACGAGCAGTTGTTGCGCAATTCGTGGCTATGGATGTTCCGGTCACGAATGAACCTGAAGCAATCTATATTGCTGGTGACAAATTGCTCTCTGGCATACGAATGGCTGAGTATGGCATACCGACGCCAAGAACGATTGCACCGGTTGATATAGGGAATAAAAAAATTCAACGTGATGTGATAGATCTTATACAAGAAGATCCGACTCAACCAATAATTTCGAAAACAAGAAGGGGATCGTGCGGTAATGGGGTAACGATATTAGAATCACGTAGAAGTGCAATTTCACATATGGAATCCAAAAGTGACCCCTCATTGGTACAGAGAATGATAACTCCATCAAATATTGATACTAGGGTTTTTATTATAGACAATAGAATAGTCGCAAGCATGCAGCGTCAGGGTGATGAAAAAGAATTTAGAGCAAATCTAAGTAAAAAAGGAAGTGGAAAAAAGTATGTTTTAACCGATGCTCAGGCCGAACTTGCTTTAAAAACTGCTCAAGCGAGTGGTCTGGGGATAGTAGGAGTTGATATAATGACAGATAGTGAAGCTGGGGATTTCGTAATTGAATATAATTCAAATCCTGGCCTTGGCATAGAAAAAATAACAGGAATAAATGTAGCGAAAAAAATTGCAAAATACGCTGTTAAAATAGCTCAACAAGAAGATGAAGAATAAATATTTTACAATTCCCCAGCGCTTCGAAAAACATATTGTGATTCCAGATTTACATGGGGAAAGCAAATTACTCGAAAAGGTTATCGACAAATATGATAACGACAGTATTGGCTTTGTCTTTCTAGGAGATGTCGTAGATCAAAAAGGCTATCTAGATAGTGAAAATAATGTTTCAAGATTACTGGACTTGATGAAAGAACTCGGCAATAAGGCTATAATGACTATGGCAAATCATGAGTTTGTTCTACTGGGTGCGCTTTATGCCAAGGATCCTTATGTTAATCACATGTACACCTCTTACTGGCACATGATTGAAAATAATACCGTTCGAGCTTACGGCTTACCTTTCGATAAATCTGAAAGTACAAAGGAAAATCTAAAAGGCGCCTTGAGAAGAGCTGGTCATCTAGCAGTGCTCCACGCTATTACTATGTATTATGAAACCGATGATTTTATCGCAACTCATGCTGGAGTTATCCCAGACGTTCCCTGGGAAATACAAAAAGAAGAACTTGAAAACTTGGCACAAGAGCTTAGTAATGATAGATTTCCGGATTATTCTCAAAACGAAGCAATGCCTAAACAAATATTTAGCCTTAGAAATGCTACAGCGGCTAAGCCTGTTACCGCGACCGACAAAATTGTACTATCGGGTCATGCGCATTTTTTACCACCTACTTTAAAAGAATATAGTGGTGGAATGAGAGTTACCAAAAGTGAAAGATCGCTCAATGGGGGAAAACGAATCCGTCTCGCCAGCCAACTCAATAGAACAAGCAATGATGATCTTTTTATTTGGCATGATTGGGATCAAAAAATTGAAAAGATACCCAATATCCGATAATTGCAAAAAATAGTTACTGATTCTATAATAACATTCTCATGAAACGATTTTTCCTTGTTTTTTTGTGCTCAATGTTTTTAGTAGGCAACGTTGCCTGGGCGGCACTCAATAATAACCTTGGTTGGAATCGTATAATAGATTATGCAAAAGCAATTAAAAATACACGCTCCTTAAACATGGAGCGTGTATATTTTTTATTATTGCTAAAAGTGGAAGGCTTATTTAGCTGACAAGCGTACCTGCAAAGATTTGCCAAGCGAGAAGAGATTTAGCAACAAAACTTAGTATAATGTATGCCTTTTCACCACGAAGATAGTTAGCCCATTTTCCTTTTGCCCGATATTGTAAATACTGCACGATTGCAAAACAATTAAAGAGTAGGAAGAGGGAAATTACTATGCCATATACAAACCCTGGTGCTCGAACACTTGATGGGTTTTTTGGTGTGATGAGCTGAATAGTGAAGATGATCCAGGGGATAATTCCTGCAATACAACCGAATATGAAAGGGAGCCACTGCTTGTCGCCAGGCTTTGCATATTTCTCTTGTAGCCAGCCAAAAAGGATCATCGAAACGTTGACGCCACACACTGCGAGGAGTGTAGCGTAATCACTGATTCCATTGAGCTGTGCGATAGCGAATATCATTAGTGTAGAGCTTAGTGAGTATTCAACCCATCTAAAATAATTTCTTTTATTCTTCAATCCTTCAATGTATCTCGGAAACACGTTTTTTGAAGCAATAAAAAAATGAAAGAAGGCGGATAGTGCCAAGAACAGCCCAATCGTATATGCCATTCGAACTGAAAACAAGGTTATTGGACCAGTCGATGAGTTTGATCCCGGAGGGCCTGTCATGTAGGTAGCAACTACAGGGAGAGAAAAATTGTTCGCGAGCACAACCACGCCAATTAATGAAAGGAGGTGCAGACTCCCTGCTCTAATATTCCATTTTCTTAGTTTTTTGTATTCTAGTGTATTTTCTTTATTCATAAGCGCATTGTACCAAATCAAAATACAATCCTGCAAGTACACGTAAGAAGTGCTTAGCATTGGTCTTCTATGACTTTGTTATGCAATGAGCTATATTGGTTGGGTAATGAAAACAGTGACATTATCATTTAGTATTGAAATTTGTGCAAAACCTCAAGCAGTATTTCAGTATGTTTCTGATTGGGAAAAACAATCTGAATGGATCCTATTTACGAAGGTGAAGCTACTCAAAGGAGCACCGCAACAGAAAGATCCGCTGCTCCTTGCTATAACTAAAATTGGGCCGATTAAAGTTCAAGACACAATGGTGGTGACAGATTGGCGGCCATTTGAGCGTATTGTTGTCGAACACACCGGCCGAATGGTGCTTGGCAAAGGAGTCTTTACAATAAAGAAAATTTCAAATGAAATATCATTCTTTACTTGGCAGGAAATTACACCCATCCCGTTTGGAATTGTCGGCCGGATCTGTTTAGTACTTGTGAAACCTTTATTAAATTTTCTATTTAATGCGTCTTTAAAGAAGTTAAAAAATAATATCGAGCAGAATAAAAATCGAAATTAAATCCTCTGTTTGGACAATAATTGTAACTTTTCTACTTGTTTCCAGAAAGATGAAAACGAAGGATAGAATTTTTCTGGAACGGCTGAATACAGCAAGTCTGGTTTCTCTACTCGCCCCGGCCAATCAACAATTCCGGGATAGTCTTTTCTAATTATTTGCTTATGCAGTCCTGATAATGCTTGCGGTTCAGCGCACAGTATCTTTATGTCTTTGATTTCATTTGCAAACCACATAATACTATCCAAGACATTTTGACTATAGGTATTTCTAAACATACCCTCGTCAATGAGTAAGACTCTCGGGGCTTTCGATTGAGACTGCCAATCAGGATCAAGCGTCCACGGGCTGTAGAGAAGTATCTCGGGTTCATTTGATAGATCCTGCGCATTGATTGTGCTTAGGGGTAATTTAACATCAAAACTTGGTAGTACATCAGTGATCTCCATGAGCTCTGGAGGAATCTCCATCTTCTCCAAAATTTCATACGGCTTATCCAAATACGATCCGGGCTGTTTAGTTTTAGAATATTTATTTATATTGTCCTGTTGTGGTAAGTAAGCTTTACCCGTGTAACTACCGGCCACCCACTGCCAACTTAAATGGTTACTCGCAAAATCTCCGTCAATTAAGTACGAATGCATCCAATCCGCCCCAATTTTCCAGTCACATCGTGCAACGTTGCAAACCAATCCGGCAATCCACATTCGCATATGATTATCAATGTATCCAGTTAGTTTTAATTGCCTAATACCATCATCAAGCACTTTTATGCCTGTGTTTGCGTTTAGTACCGCAGTCGGTATTCCTTGTCGAGGCTTGAATGGTAAAGGTTTTATATATTCAAATATTTCTTCGCCCCGAACTCTCCAAACTAGCTGCCAATATTCACGCCAACTCAATTCATTAATTAATTTAAATGCATCACTAGCGCTATTATTAATAAGGATAAGATCACGAACTTGGGGCAGGCTTATAGCTCCTCGCGTTATGTATTCTGAAATTCGTGTAGAGCCTCCCAGATAGTTACGGCCCGCAGTGTACTCTTTCGCATTTATGCTTTCAATGTAGACAACGAGCTGTTTTTTGGATAATCGCTGCAATGACATTAATTAGCCTTTTTTTGACATTTTTTCGAACAATACTTAACTGCTGCCCATTGCCCCCTAGAGCTCCATTTCTTTCTGTTCGAAAAGGGTCTACTACAAACGATACAAAGCTTCGTATCACTTTCTTTAAACAAGTCAGCATCATTATGGTACCGAACATTTTTATGTCTCATAATTCTTCCTTGTACTTTTCGGGCAGTTTTTTGTATTGATTTAGACATTACTCAATTCTAACCAGCTATGATCTTGATGCACAAGATACTGCGTATGTTATTCAATTTTTAAAGTTTGTGTAATCTATTTATTAAAGTCTACTTTAACTGGTTCTTGAATAGAAGTTTTTTCAGAATCAGTTACATCAAAATATTCTCGATCTTTATTGAAGCCCAGCATTCCTGCGAAAATACTCGTTGGGAATACTTTTCTTTTGGTATTAAAATCCCTGACAACCCCATTATAGAATCTTCTTGAAGCTTGTATTTTATCCTCAGTATCCACAAGATCAGACTGTAATTGCTTGAAATTATCACTTGCCTTAAGCTCTGGATAGTTTTCTGCTACCGCAAATAAACTTTTCATTGTAGCCTGGAATGCATTATCTGCTTTGGCGATTGCTTCAGGGCCTTTGGCAGACATTACTTGTGATCGTGTTGCTGCAACATCTTCAAATACTGACTTCTCATGCGTAGCGTATCCTTTAACCGTACTCACAAGGTTTGGGATTAAATCAGACCTTCTTTTAAGTTGAACAGTTATATCGCTCCATGCTTCGTCAGCCATTACGTTAGTTTTGACTAAGCCGTTGTAGATGACGGCGGCAACAATAACAAGCAATACTAGAACTGCTACTATTAAAATTAAATACATATTTTACCCTTCATTTATTTATACTTAAATTATACATCAATCCATAAACTGAGAGAATAGACGTAAGCAGGTTAGATGCGATAGCGTAGCTTTTACCAACCACCACCACCACCTCCGCCACCGCCACCACCTCCGCCAGCAAAACCACCACCGCCAGCGCCCCCGCTCATTGTGTTTGCTCCGACGCCAGAGAAACCAGAGATAGCAGAGCCGAATGTATCTGAATCAAAGCCACCGTTAAGTCCAACATACCATAGTGGCACATAATTTAAGTCCTTATAGTAAACCTCTAGCTGCTTACTCCATTGTTTCTCAAGACCAAAGATTATTGCGTATGGCAGGGTCTTCTCATAAAGCTTAACTAGTTGCGCGTGATCTCCGGTATCTAGTTTAGTGCCAATTTTCTCTGCAGTATCAGGCCCTTGCAACATCTTAATCCTATCTGCTTCGGCAACTTTTATGTATAGCTCCAAACCGTCTATATATCTTGCAATTTCCAAACCTTTTTCCGTCAATGGTTTGATAAATGCACCAACGAGCAGGGAAGCGATAAAGATAATAAATATCAATGGCGACAATGTAAAAATCAAAAGAACAAGTGCGACAAATGTAATAAGTCTCATTTTTTTAGAACCATCAGAGTTTTTTCCAATTAGTCCATAAGGAGTTTCAAGAAGAAGCTTCAATCTTTTTTTGCTCTGCTTTAATCTGTTATACAAAAGGGTATCGGTTTTGAGTGAGCTGGTATCAAGCTTTGTTCCTGTGTCAGTTGATTCAAATAAGTCATATAGTAATTGTTTCTCTTCGCTTCTAAGTTTGGAAACTTCTTTAACTATTTCGAGCTGAAAATTTGCACTAGAAAAAATTGAAGATTCTTTGGTTTGATAAATTTTTAGATATCCTTTAATTGCAAGATCAATTATTTGTGCTGCTACCATTGAATTTGGCTTATCTACTAATAGCGCCCCAACTGATACACTCACGTCTTTTGGAGGAACATACTGAGGAATTATTGTTCCAATATCTTTCTTTCTGTAGGCAACGTGCCTATATCTGATGAAAATCCATACGGCTAATACTAGAGATATCGGCACAGATAGGAATAATAGGAAAATCCATAGGTAGAACAGTTTTAAAGCTAAAGACATCTTGTATTCTGCAAATGTATGAGGAGTAAAGCCTATTGCAATGGTAGTTGTTTGACCTGGTGCTAAATTTAGCGCTGTAGACTGAAACACATTTCCACTAGATGTGATTTCACATTTGTCTGTTGAACCATAAGACCCTTGATAGCAACTCATTAATTTATTTAGTGAGCTCGCTAATGCGTCATCAACATAAAGAGTCACAGATAATTCAGTTATAGGTACCGACCAGCCGGTACCGTTGGTACTCCAATAAAATTCATCATCATTAGAGTATTGATAAAACTTAGTGACGTTCTGCTGAGAATAGGAAATTACATATGTTTGAAAACCATGAACATAGGTTTGGGCATCACCTATTCGAATTACAGTATTATCTCCGCTAGAATACGTCGTGTAATTTAAGGGAGTGCCGTCGCTACTAGTTACTGAATTAATCTTGAGATCTGTAGAGTGCTTATCAAAACTGTTAGGAACGGATCTTTCTATGCCATGGTTCTGGTCATAGTCTGGAAATTGAGCTTCAATCGTTTCTTTGGTTGTTAACTGGGAAGTGTTAGTAGAATCCTTGGAGAGATGATATTCAATCTGATAGTTGGTAATTACAAAATTATTTACGTTAGCAGCACGAGCAGAATTGCCAAAAAAAGAAAAGGTAACGAACAGAGATACAAGTAAAAAAAGAAGTTTAAGATTATATTTTTTTATAATTCTCATTCTTATTTATTGTAGCATGCAGCATATTAATATCTAGAGATGCAGCAAGTGAATAACAAATTCTGCTTATGATATAATTTAAGTAATAGTAAACAGCGTAAATAAACATGCCTGAAGATTTAGATCTAAAACAAACGCCAGACGAACCCACTCTTACCTATGATGACATTGCAGCTGACGAATCAGTACATCCTGGAATTCGTGAGCATGCCGCTCGGCTTGCTTCATCAACTAATGGAATTGGAGAATTAGCAGTAGCTGCCGACGATTCCTTGAGTCTTCCCGCGAAGCTTCCCGCAACACCTGAAGAACTATCAGGAGCTAATTTCCTGCACAGCAGAGACTCTAGACTGCATCAATCTCATCCAGTAACTTTTGAACAAACAAGACAAGAACGATTAGGCCACCAATCCAGTCAAAAACCTGCCGTTAAGATTAACGACTGGCTTAGAGTATTAGAGCGAACCCACACGGGAGCTGGTGCAAGTGATGCAAGAATTAAAGCCAACCACAGGTTATTGAACGAATAAAAGACAGCTACCATAGGCAATATGTAATTAAGCCTGAGAATGTACCAGAGTCTACATTTGAGCTCGAACAAAGAATAGCCAGACAACAAGGACATGGAGATATACCAATAACTGATGAATTTAGGCGAGGGAAAATAGATCAGATTATTTCTGACCAAGAAGCATCGCTCGATAGATGGGTAGATTACCTAACAAGCGATGATGCAATCTATCCAACATGGGCTAAGGTTTGGGCATTCAGTGAAATAACTAAAATGGGTAAACTCGAAAAGCAGATTACTGTCGATGAGTCTGGTCGTGAAACAGAGTCGGCATCATTTTCAAGACGTGACGAGACAACCACTTCACCATTTCCAACAATTAACCCAAGAGCCCTCGCACTCACTATTGGAGTTATGGAGGAAAAACTGGCCCAAAAAGGTCTTCCAAAGACCGAACGAGAAGAAGTTGAAAATATATCAACCTTATTAAATGATGAAGAATTTAAACACTTACTTACAAGCGAAAGTTTTTCCAAGCTATACACCCAGTTTCTAATTGAGCAACCAGAATATTCTAGCGAAGGGCTAAAAGAAACTCGTGGGGTATGGAAAAAATATGAACAAGGGAGCGAACCCGATGAGCTAGTTGCATCCATTGAAGGGTACCCTCTTGAATGGTGTACCGCTAATCCCGGAACTGCAAGAAGCCAATTAGCTGATGGTGATTTCTATGTCTATTACTCCATTGATAGTGATAACAATCCTACTATACCTAGAGTAGCAATTAGAATGGATGGCGATGATATCGGTGAGGTGAGAGGTATTGCTCCATCACAGGAACTTGATCCATATATTTCTGATGTAGTGAGTGAAAAAATGGAAGAATTTCCCGATGGAGCAGACTACCAGAAAAAAGCCGCTGATATGAAACGTCTAACTGAGATTGAGGACAGGCATAAGATAGGCCAAGAATTAAGTCCAGAAGACTTGAAGTTCCTCTACCAATTGGATGGAATGATACAAGGATTTGGTTACTTGAACGATCCAAGAATTCGAAAAATTATTTATGCTAGAGATGTTATTGCTGATCTTAATTCTATATTTGAAACTAATCCAGAATATACTGGAAATTTGATCTTATCTTTTCTTACCAGTGCTAAAGGCTTACAACTACCTCAGAGCGTTGGTGGTAATTTGTCTCTACGTAGTCTCACCAGTGCTAAAGGCTTACAACTACCTCAGAGCGTTGGGGGTAATTTGAACTTATCTTTTCTCTCCAGCGCTGAGGGCGTACAACTACCTCAGAGCGTTGGTGGTAATTTGTATCTAGGTGGTCTCACCAGGGCTAAAGGCTTAAAGCTACCTGAGACTATTGGTGGTGATTTGGTTCTACGTGGTCTCAGTCGCATCAGAGCAGAAGACTTACAACTACCCCAGAGCGTTAGTGGCAGTTTGGATCTAAGTGGTCTCACCAGGGCTAAAGGCTTAAAGCTACCTGAGACTATTGGTGGTGATTTGGATCTACGTGGTCTCATCAGTGCAGAAGGCTTACAGCTACCTGAAAGCGTTGGTGGTAATTTGGATCTACGTGGTCTCATCAGTGCAGAAGGCTTACAGTTGCCCCAGAGCGTTAGTGGTGATTTATATCTAAGTGGTCTCACCAGTGCGGAAGGGTTACAGTTGCCCCAGAGCGTTAGTGGTGATTTATATCTAAGTGGTCTCACCAGTGCGGAAGGGTTACAGTTGCCCCAGAGCGTTGGTGGTAATTTGTATCTAGGTGGTCTCACCAGTGCAGAGAAACAAAAGATCATGGAAGATCGACCAGATTTAAGAATTCGATAGGATACTCATAATTTAAGTTTTCAGTTATTTTTCCTAGCTTTTTATTGTTCTTATTTGTTATTAGTATTACTTTTGGTTGTTTGTCATCAAAGTTGTCTTCTATAAATTCTGCAAGGTAGGTTAATCTTTTTTGGATTATGAAGGTTTGGCTGGGGATGAGGGATTCGAACCCCCGAATGCATGGACCAAAACCATGTGCCTTACCGCTTGGCCAATCCCCATTAATTAGCCTTGGAATTATACCTCTTATCTGTTAAATATCCAATACCACAAATAGTAGAATTACAATATTTATATTTTACTATTTTTGTATTACATTAGTAATAACAAATGAGTATACGTAGCTATCAAAGAAATGTAGACCGAAAAGTTACAGGACCGCAGCTACCAGTTTGCTTTCCTGCTGCCATTGAACAAGTATCCCCCCATAATTCATATCGACCCAACGTCTACCGAAATTACAGAGAATTTGTAAATTATTTAGATAGCCTGACTCTTGAAGAACTAAAGAAAAAAGAGGTACTCGAAGAGTATGAGACAGTAATAGAGGATTTAGTGAGACCACTTGGTGGTCTTGCACTAGATGACCTCATCATGAAGAGAGTTACTACACCCCTCGGCCTATTCAGGGCGTTCAATAGTCTCGTGGCTGAAGATTATCGGATAATAATTGATATTAAATACGGCAATACTAATCAGGCAAGAGGTGTTCACAGTGTAGGAATTATCCCAGTTCAGGATGATCTTATTACACTCGTGAGTACACATGTTCCGAAACAACTTCAAGGAATAATCCCGCTTTCAAAAGTGGCGAAACATCTAGCGATCTCTACCGAAAGCCCTACAAAGGGTCACCCTCTCGGAACTGCTAATCTTATTGCCATTCCCAACTAACATCTATCACTGTTATAGTTAGAAGCAATGGATTTTGAGAAAAACTACAAACAGCTAAGTTCTGAGCAAAAAAAAGCCGTTGATACTATTGATGGACCAGTGCTTGTAATTGCTGGACCGGGAACTGGCAAGACGCAGCTTCTGGCGCTTCGAGCAGCTAACATACTTAAGAAGACTGATACTGCACCCCAAAATATTCTTTGTCTTACCTATACTGAAGTTGGTGCCCGAAATATGCGCCAAAGACTCACTCAATTCGTCGGTAAAAGTGCCTACGATATTCAAATAAGCACCTACCACAGCTTTGGAAGTGAAATAATCCGAAACTACGGGGAGTACTTCACGCAGTTTGATGAAGACCAGCCGGTGGACGCAATTGGACAAAATGTCATAATGCACGAGATATACAAGGAATTACCAGCAACTAATATTCTTTGGAAAACTGACGTATACCTCAAGGACTCGCTCAATTTTATCAGTGAATCAAAACGTGCTCGCTTAACTCCCAACGATTTAGTTTCAATTGCAGACGCCAACGATGCTTTTATAAAAAAAGCGAGTAAGGACGTTGCGAGAGAGCTTAAAAACTTTAAAAAAATATCCAAAGCTGTCATTCCCCAATTTGAAAATATCCTATCATCAATTAACGGGACTACCGAGACACCGATTCTAACATCAATACCTTCGCTTCAATTACTTGCGGCTGAAGAATTATCACGAAGTCTTGATGAAGTAAGAGAATCAGGAAAAACACCAACACTCACTCTTTGGAAAAATAAATGGCTCGTAAAAAATAGCGACGACGCCTGGGCGTTCGGCGGGGTTCGTGAAAACAAGAAAATTCGAGCCGGAGCAAAAATATATGCAAATTATTTAAAAAAATTAGTCGAAAAGAAACTATTTGACTACGATGATATGATTCTGCGAGCAATAGATGCAATTGAACAAAATGATGAACTACGCTTTACCCTACAAGAGCGCTACCAATATATAATGCTTGATGAATTTCAAGACACTAACCTAGCACAGCTCAAGCTCATTGAACTTCTAACAAATAATCCTGTTAATGAAGGTCGCCCAGATGTACTTGCCGTTGGAGACGACGATCAAGCTATCTTTAGCTTCCAGGGTGCTGATCTTGGAAACATGCTAACTTTTCATTCAATGTTTCGGGATGTCACTACAATCACTCTGACCGATAACTGGCGTTCACATACCGACATACTTACATTATCTGAAAATATTTCCTCACAAATTCAAGAAAGATTACATAAAGAGCTTGGCTTTAACGACAAAAAATTAATTGCTAAAAATCCTTTTCTTCCAAAAGAATCACGTGTTGAAAGACACAATTTCAAGAGCGATATTGCTCAATTTTCATGGATTGCCCAACAAATTAATAATGAAATAAAAAAGGGAATAAGCCCATCAGAAATTGCAGTCATAGCACCTCGCCATAAACATCTTGAACCCCTCGTACCATACTTAAACTCTCTAGCAATACCCGTAAGATATGATAAACGCGAAAATGTTTTGAACGACCCTCGCATCACGTCACTTATTACGATGGCCGCACTTGTAAGTTCACTTCGTGATGGCAAAATAGAAGAAGCTAACTCGCTATGGCCCGCAGTTTTAAGTGCTGAGGAATGGGAGCTTTCCACGAGTTCAATTTGGAATTTATCTTGGAAAGCAAATAAGCAGTACCTCGAAAATCAAGAAAACAACTGGCAGAAATTGATGTTTGAGGACGATAAGCTGCGACCTATTTCTCTCTTCTTCACTAAGCTGGCAATCGAATCTAGAACTATAACTTTAGAAACAATGTTAGATCATCTTACGGGCACGCTTCCAGTTTTACTTAACGAAGCAGATATAAAAGAATACGAATCACCGTACTTCGCTTATTACTTTGGAGAAGCTAAAAAGCAAGCAGATCCAGTTGGTTTTACACAGTTACTATCAAACCTCACTGTACTTCGTCAGCATCTTCGTAACTACAAGAAAATGGAAGACGAGCCTTTAGCCCTTGATGATTTACTGGCATTTGTAAAGGCCTACAGTGATGCAGGCGAAAAACTACTGAATACAAACCCATATCATTCCAGCACAAATGCAGTACAGCTTTTGACTGCCTATGGTGCAAAGGGATTAGAATTTGGGAGCGTCTTTGTCTTGGCAACTTCTGACGAAGTATGGGGAATGAAAGCACGTTCTAAATCATCTAACATTGGTCTTCCTATGAATCTAAAAATTATCCGCCACGCCGGTAGCTCTAAAGATGAGCGAAACAGATTATTCTTTGTGGCACTCACAAGAGCAAAACATACCCTTATTTTAACCAGCTACGATCAAGACTTTTCGGGCAAAGAAATGACCAACCTAGAATTCATGAATGAGACCGTTAATGGCAAAAAAATTCAAAGTCCTTACTTACCAATAAATACAATGGTATTTCAGTCTGATGAAAAAACAATTGAAATTGATGATCTTGAAAAATATTGGCACACTCGCCATATAGCAGCTCTGGGCGAAGATACTTTCAAAGAACTCATAAGACCTCACCTTGAATCCTTTCAGATTAGCGCAACGCATGTAAATGCTTTTACTGACCTTATCTATGGTGGCCCAGAAAGCTTTTATCTAAATACCATCCTACGCTTTCCTAAAGCACCAAGCGTCAGTGGTCAGTACGGAAGTGCAATCCACGAAACGTTAGAGTCCTTACATAAAATCTTACGATCAGAAGGTGAGCTTCCCGATATAGACAAAACTATTTCTATTTTTGAAAAGCGACTAAAAGCAAAGCGGCTATCAAAACAAGATTATGATCAGCAATTTTCAAGAGGCAAGCAGGCGCTCGAACACTTCCTGCCATGGTGGTGGCCACATTTTAATCCATCAAATCTAGCAGAAATGAGTTTTAGAAATGAAGGGTCATTCATCGACGAGGCCCATTTGAACGGAAAGCTTGACCAGCTTAGCATTGACGAAGAATCACGCGCCATTCAAGTGATCGACTTTAAGACAGGCACTCCACATAAGAGGTGGGAAAAAACCGCAACCCTGCATAAATATAAAAACCAACTATTGTTCTATAAGTTGTTACTAGAAAATTCCCATACCTACGGGAAGTATACTGTCGAAAGGGGAGTGCTCGTATTTGTTGAACCTGACGAAGATTTAAAGATGTCCGAATTATCACTATCGTATGACGGCGAAGATGTGACTCGAATGAAATCATTGATCACTGCTGTTTGGAACTGTATTATGAAACTCGATATTCCTCCGACGAATGAATTCAAGAAAACTTTGCAAGGGATAAAAGAATTTGAAGACTGGCTCATCAAAACGTATAATTAGGCAATCCGTATATTGCTTTTTTATAGTGTTTATGGTATTATATTATTCGTAGTTATCGACCGAGTGAAAGGAACTCACGTGTTATCAGCTACAATTAATAATCCAGGTTTACAGATGTTTTCGGTGTTTGTGAGCACAGCAGTTCTGTGTACAGCAATACTCAGCTTAGTGCTAGCGCTCAAGCGAATGGTAGTTGTATCAGCAGCAGTCTCATTCTTTGCAATGATTTACTTCATGATTGAAATAGCAATAAGTACTTCCCAGTACGCCTATAACAATCATCAGTTTTCAATGCTTCCCCCATCGATAGCATTTGTCGTGACCCTTTCAGTCGCGCTCATCATCTTTGTGATTTCGGGTATCATCTCTTTTGGGGCGATATTTATAAATCATTTGGATGAAATATCTCAGAAAGATGATCATTTATCTGGAAAAAGATATTACATATCGATCATCAAGAGACCGTAACCTGTGGTACCAACCCCGTGAGGCATTAATATAGAAATATATTTTGTTGCCCACGGGGTTTTTCACTCCTTAAAATCAGTTGTTTCTATACAGCTTATACTTGCTTTTTTTACATTAATATGTTATTATTATTTTGTAGTACCCCTCGAAGCCCCTCAAGGAGGCACCATGTTAGTAGCTACACTTAACAACTCAGCATCAACCGGATTCGTGAACACTTGGGTGATTGTTGGCCTGCTCCTTGCAGCCAGCATTTCATTCCTGGTATTCATCTGGAAGCGACGTGTCATTCAGGCACTTCTCTCTGCTTCGATCTTCATGTTCCTTGTGAACGTTACAATTGGTGCTTTTGCCAACTGGGACATCGCAAAGAACGGAAGTCACGGCTGGAGCTCACTTCCAGGTTGGGTGTTCTATGCACCCATCTACGCCGGGTTGGTTCTTCTCGGAACTGCAACAAGCTCTGCTCTTTTAGAGCACTGGGGCGTGCAGGTCTGGCGTCGTCCCGACACCATGGAGAAATTCATGAAGGACGACTTGAAGAAAGTCAGCTGAGTTAACTCCCTCGCGGCTTGTGGTGGAGCGGATCGAAAGATCTGCCCACCACAATGCCCGAGGGATTTTCTATTTGAATCAAAAAAGCCCTTCGATTGAAGGGCTTTTTGATCTTTGAAATTTCTTCTATTTTCGAGAAGTCTTTTTCTTTGCAGGAGCTGCTTTTTTCTTTGCAGGAGCTGCTTTTACTGCAGGAGCTTTTGCTGTTGCTGAGGCCATGCGAGTGAGTGGGCTTGTTGACGGATCAAGAACGTACACATACACTAATGCACCTACTCCGAAACCAAGTACTGGTCCGAGGAAGTAGTTCCAATCAAATGCTCGCACACCAAGTGCTACCGCTGGGTTAATAAGTCCGTTTGAACCTAAGCCCGCAACAAGGATACCGAGGAACAAAGCTGCACCAATGGTGATAGAAGCTTTCATTCCACCAGCCTTTTGTACGACTACAGCTACGAATCCAAGGCTAAATACTAGCGCACCAATGAATTCTGCGAGGAATACTTGCATGTGGAATGGTGTAGTTGTATTCGTTAGGTTGTGGCCTACGAAATACTCATACAATCTCATCGCACCGTATGCTGCAACAGCTTGCGCTGCTAGATAACCGATTGCTCGGAAAACTGTTAATTTACGAATTGCAAACAAACCAAGCGTTACAGCTGGATTAAAGTTTGCTCCTGATAATTTACCGAAAGCACCCGTAAATGTTGCTACGGCTACACCGGCTGCAATTGCTGTAAAGAACGGCAATTGATATCTTGATACATTAAGCACTACTAAGACAAGTACGAACGTACCGACTGCCTCAGCTAACAGCGCTGCTAATTGACGCTGATTCATATTAGGAACCCTCCTTAAGTTAATCTTATGTTTTAACGATAAGAGTAAACCAATTAAAAATCAATAGCATATTTTCGTAAACAGATGAGATTGGTGGGTAATTTGATTAAAAAATTGTTTAAAGAAAACCCACTTTAGGCTCGCTTATTACATATGTAGTGTTATAATAGTTTTAGTGGACGCTATATGTAGGATAAAGCTTAGGAAGGACCGTATGAGTACCAGTTTCGAAAACTACAACGAAAATACTGAACTGAAAACAGAAAAAAATATTCTGCCTCCTTTACTTTTAGTCAGTACGCCAACAGAAATTTTTAAAGAAATTGAACCCAAAGACATGAATAGTTTCGTAACGGGTGCAGATATTTTAATAAAAATTTTAGAGAAAAGTGGAGCCTTTACTGATGAAGATGCGAAGAAGGAAATTCAGCATTCAGCTCACGCCGCACAATTAGAATTCAATACTATTTTTACCAAAAAATTACCTGGGCAAAGCCAAAAAACTGATGTGGACAAGATTATGCGTCTATACGATCTTACTGATGATGCTGTAGCCGTGGATACCTTTTTGAACTATGGTGAAAAGTTTAGGAAAGCTGCTGATACTTCTGCGAAACAGGAACAAGCGCTATCTTTTGAACGACTTATTAGGTTTATGTACCTTAAGGAAACGGGGGGCCTCGAGAAACTTGATGAAGTTACTATGCAAAGTGATAACAAGGAATTACTATAGTTGCTATGGCATTTGAAGACTTCAATACAAAAGATAGTGTTGTACTCGTCTATACGGGTGAGGGTAAAGGCAAAACAAGTGCTAGCCTTGGATTAATGGTTCGAGCCCTCGGAGCTGACTGGAAAGTTGCATATATTCAATTCATAAAGCACTGGAAAGTAAACGAACATAAATTTATAGAAAAAATACAGGACACTTTTGATGATAATCTTTTTTTCTATAAAGGTGGAGCTGGTTTCTACAAAGCCGGGGAGCTGAGCGCAAAGGGAATTAGCGACGATGAACACCATTTGATGGCTCAGAAAACTTTTAATATTGCCCTTGAGGCTGCGACAAGCGGGGAATATGATTTGGTGATATGCGATGAAATAAATAATGCTGTTGCTGAAGGCCTCGTTGATAAAAAACAATTACAAAAGTTTATTGAAAAAAGAAGCGCGAAGACAAGCATTTGCTTAACTGGCCGGAATTTCCCCGAAGACCTCCTTAAAAAAGTAGATATTGCCACAAATATGACCAAAATAAAACATCATTTTGACAACAAATTTCTCGCAAATAGTGGTATAGATTTTTAATTGTTGTCAATTTAGCGCTAGTATATTTATTCTCTTCATACTAGTCTAGGTAGCATTAGCTATAAAAAATAGGGGAGATAAAAATGGAAAAAATTATACAAGACACTTTGCCTGGTATGGAATCTTACGCAACTAGGGTTTCAGCCTACACGTATGAGATGCGTGAAGCATTACGAGAATTAAGTTACGAAGAAAGATTGAAATTAGTCGATGAACTACACGACAAACATGTACATGGTGAAATAAGCGAAGAAGCTTTTGATGACGGCATTATGGTCATCTTGCCTGAAATTAATTTTTCAGAATTTGATCAGTAATTAGAATAAGGGACTTTTCTTCAAAATATGGAACTTTAGTAAATTCACTAAGGTTCCATTTTTTTATGGATACTTTCTGGGGTACTTCGGCGCTGATGTCGCCACCTTTTAAATACAGAAGCCCGTTCGGTAGTTCATTTTTATTTATCTTGGATATATTTTTTTGAGTCCAGTCCCAAGCAACATCAAGTTTAGTAACAGCTCTTGAAACAACGAAATCAAAAGAATCGCTTATATCCTCAGCACGAGCATGCATAGTTTGTACGTTATCGAGCCCTATTTCATCGGCGATACTTTGAGCAACTATCAACTTTTTATTTGTTGAATCTACGAGAAGAAATGTAGTTTCTGGAAAAAGTATTGCTAGTGGAATTCCAGGGAATCCTCCACCCGTTCCAAGATCCATAATTTTAGTACCGGGTACGAAAGAAATGACTTTCGCAATGAGCATACTATGCAGAACATGGTGCGAATAAAAATTATCCATGTCTTTTCTTGAAATAACATTAATTTTTGCATTCCATCCACTGTACAGATTCTCAAGAGCTGAAACTTTCTTGATCTGATCAGCTGAAAGGCTACTAAAATTATTAAAGATAAAATCTTCCATAAGTATTTAGATTACCAGACTTCCTCTATTTTTATGATGGCTACGAGTCTTAACCATTTTTCGGTGGTATTCAGCAACTTTTACCAGATTCACAAAACGCATGCCGTGGATATATACCTTCAAGTATTGATCATATTTAATTTTTCCTCTGTTTTCGTGAATAAGAATCGATATATCTACGTCATCGTGAACGATACTTTCATCTTTACATGTCTCATCTTTAATTAATTTCCACATATTTTTTCTTATCGCCATATTCGATCCCCATAAAATCTGAAATCCTAATATTTTTTTTCCAAGCAAGAAATAATATTTACTGAAAAAAAGACCAGGATATAAATCTCTGAAAGCGATTTCATAAACACCGCCAGGACCAGTCAGTGCACTCAACTCAGAATCTTCTTCAAAATTCTTTTGAATTCTTTCTACCCATGTTCTTGAAACAACTGTGTCTGCATCTATTCGAGCAAAGATATCACCTTTAGCAGAATCAAAACCTTTGTGATGAGCGGCGATGATTCCTTGTTTTTTTTCTGTGAGTATTTTGACGAAAGGAAACTGCTTGGCAATTTCATCAGTTTTATCAGTAGAGTTATTATCTACGACAATAACCTCATAAGGGGGAATTGTCTGCTTAGCCAATGCCTGCAGACAAGACTCGATAACTGATTCTTCGTTATATGCAGGGATTATTATACTAACCTTAAGCTTTTTATTTGATACCATATATATACGTATAGTATACGACACTCACTATGGAAAAAAATAAATCAGCTAAAGCTACGAAGAAGCCAAATAAAAAACCTCGACCCAAGTATCATCCTAGTGAAATAAGGGTATGGTGGAAGTCGCTGAGACGATTTCAACGTTTTTTCATACTAGTTATTACGATTTTCTTCCTATTTTGCGCACAAGCTTACGGATTAGCCTATTGGTATCAGCAAAAACATAAAAATGAACCAATTCATTTAGGGGTTACTTTTATTGCAGATTATGCGAACTATCTGGGGCTAGATCCTCACCAAACAATGATGGCGCTCCGAGATGATTTAGGGTTTAAAAGATTTAGACTGGTGAGTTATTGGGAAGACATAGAAAAGAGCCCCGGAGTGTATGACTTCACGGAACTTGATTGGGAGATGCAGCAAGTAAATGCAGTACACGGAACCGTCACCCTATCAATAGGACTTCGTCAGCCTCGCTGGCCTGAGTGCCATGTACCTTCATGGGCATCGAGCGAGCCGAGTTCTGTTTGGTACCCACAATTAAAGAATTACATGACTGCTGTTATAAACAGGTATAAAGATAATCCTTCACTGGTTAGCTACCAATTAGAGAATGAATATTATTTAAGTGTTTTTGCGAATTGCCCAGATTCAACAAAAGGTCGCCTTATCGATGAATTTAAGCTCGTTAAATCGCTTGACTCAAATACACCCATAATTATTAGCTTATCTAATAATTATCTAGGGATTCCTGTCAGCCAACCACGGCCTGATCAATATGGAGTTTCAGTCTACAAATTAGTTTATGACAAAACTATCACTCACAATTATTTCGATTATCCATTCCCTACGTGGTGGTACACCTGGCGAGCTGCAATGACAGAAATCGTTACTGGTAAAAGCAGTATGCTTCACGAGTTACAGGCTGAACCCTGGCCGCCAACCGGTATTCTTTCAGCATCACAACCCGAATTGAGCAAATCAATGAATGCAAAACTTCTAGGAGAAAGAATTAAATACGGCAAAGACACAGGATTTAAGGATATTGATCTATGGGGCGGAGAATATTGGTACTACGAAAAGATTAAATTCAATGATCCTTCGTTATGGAACACCGTCTTAAAAGCTGTCCAGCAGGCTAATCAAGAGAACGCAGTCAAAAATTTAAAATAGCACTAAATCTACCCCTGTTGTACAATAAAAACATGGCAAATAAAAAAGTAGCCCCAAAATCGCATGTGGTGAACAAACAAGCAAAACGAGATTATGAAATCATAAAAACGTTTATGGCAGGCCTTGTTCTCAATGGTGCAGAAGTAAAAAGCCTTCGTCATGGACACGGCCAGCTTCGTGGCGCTTTCGTTAATATAAAAGATGGTGAAATTTGGCTCTACAATGCCATGATAAATCCAACGAATGCGAATAAAACAGTCCTCAATGAAGTCATGCAAATACGATCAAGAAAGCTTCTGTTGAAGAAAAAGGAAATTGATGAACTCGCTACCGCTAAAGAGCAAAGTTTAACTATTATTCCCTTAAAAATTCTTACTAATGGGCGATTTATAAAAATTGAAATTGCCGTTGCTAAAGGTCTTAAAAAATTCGATAAAAGGCAGAAAATAAAAAAACGTGATACCGATCGAGACAACGCCAGAACTTTATCAAGAAAATAGTTTAATTCTCGAGTACAATGTATAAAGTATGAATATTTTTAGCTGGAATGTTAATGGAATACGGGCAGTTATTAATAAAGGTGCGCTACAGGGATTTTTGAAGGATTACGATCCAGATATACTTTGCTTGCAAGAGATAAAAGCGAACGAAGACCAGGTCGATACAAAATTTGAAGGCTATTATATGTATTGGAACTCTGCAAAGAAAAAAGGCTACAGCGGGACCGCCATTCTTTCTAAAATAAAACCACTGTCAATAGCCAGTGGTTTCCCGGATGCAATCCTTAAAAAATTTGATTTTGAAAATGATGGCTACGGAAACCCCAATGAAGAGGGTAGAGTGCTTGTTGCTGAATACGAGGACTTTTACGTGGCAACTGTTTACACGCCAAATACTAAACCTGACCTAAGCAGACTAAGCCTCAGGAGTGACCATTGGGACCCAGCTTTTTTGGAATATATGAAACTACTCGAAAAGAATAAGCCGGTGCTTTTTTGCGGAGACCTTAATGTGGCACATACTGAAGAGGATTTAGAAAACCCTAAAGCAAACATTGGTAAGCACGGCTTCACGAACGAAGAACGTCAAGGTTTTGAAAATTTCCTCAACGCAGGCTATATCGATAGCTTTAGAAAATTTACTCCCAGTGGTAATGGTCACTACACATGGTGGAGCCATTTTGCTAATGCCCGAGCTAGGAATATTGGCTGGAGAATTGACTATTGGTTGGTGAGTAAATTACTAGTGGACAGGTTACAGGAAGCAGCAATTTATCCAAGCGTCCTAGGAAGTGATCATTGTCCAGTAAGCATAAGGATTAAATAACTATGAGTGATATACGAAGAACATTACTATTTTTACATGAGGGCGATAATATTCTTCTCGCTATGAAAAAGCGAGGCTTTGGAGCTAATCGCTGGAATGGAGTAGGAGGAAAGCTTGATGAAGGCGAAACGGTAGAGCAGGCCCTTATTCGAGAAACGCAAGAAGAAATATTCGTTACGCCGCTTGAGTATGAAAAAGTGGCTGAGTTGGATTTTTATGGTAAAGATCCTGAGACCAAAGAAACATGGCAAATGTTCGTGTACGCCTATCTTTGCACTAAGTGGGAAGGCGAGCCAACGGAGAGCGAAGAAATGAAACCTGAATGGTACAAAAAAAATGCAATTCCCTATGATGCTATGTGGCAAGATGACGAGCATTGGCTCCCCATTGTTTTAAAAGGAAAGAAAGTTGCCGCAACCTTCTATTTTGATGAAAAGGATAATCTTGAGTCTTTCGATCTTAAACAGGTTGATAAATGGTAAAACAACCCGTCGCCATTTTTGACATAGATGGCACATTCTTTCGATGGCAATTATTTCATGAACTAGTTTTTCAGCTCAAAGATATGGGTTGCTTCGACAAGAAAACCACTGCAAAACTTGAAGATACTTTTTTGAATTGGCGAGCCCTCAAAGCTTCCTGGGCAGAGTACGAGAATCAGGTAGTAGCAACTATTGAGGATGCCATTACGTCAATCAATCCAAAACAAGTAGAGGAAGCTGCGCAAAAAATAATAGATAAATCTGGCCACAAAGTATATGCCTACACCGCTCAGTTGGCTCAACAGTTAAAGCAGGAAGGCTATTTTCTTTTAGCAATTACCGGATCACAGCAAGAAGTCGCCGAACTTTTTGCAAAAAAACATGGATTTGATGACTGTATCGGGCTTGTTCATGAAAGAGAGAATGAGCACTATACTGGTAAATATGCCCGCTTTGTCGTCAACAATAAACTATCACTCGCACAAGACTATATTACAGAACATAATTTAACGCTAAAGGACAGTTATGGAATAGGAGATAGCTCTTCAGACATTGATATCCTAAGCCTTGTCACTCATCCAATTGCCTTCAATCCTAGTAAGGAACTTTTAAATGAAGCACAGACGAGGAAGTGGCCTATAATTATTGAGAGAAAGAATATAATGTACCGTCTAGAAATGAGTCAAAATGGATACCAATTGGCAGAAACAAGAATACTCTAAACCGCTTTTTAATACGTTAATCTGGGCAAAACCAGAACAGAAAGACCACGCAGGCAGATTACTTATTATTGGAGGTAACGCTCATGCCATTACTGCACCCAATGATGCTTACGAGGGCGCATTAAAAGCAGGGGTTGGCTACGCTAAAGTCTTATTACCTAGAAAAACCAAAAAGTTTTTTGGAAATCATCTGCCGCAGGATATTGAACTGGTGGCCGATACACCAAGTGGCAGCTTTAGCACAAAATCCTTTGAGGATATCCTAGGTTTCAGTTCGTGGTCTGATGGATTATTTTTTCCGGGTGATATCGGAAGAAATAGCGAAACTGCTGTGGTCATGGAATCTATAGCGAATAATATTTTGGGTATCCAAATTTACACACGCGATTCGTTAGAATATTTTTCTACACATCCTGAAAATATTTTTAACCGAGATGAGACGCTGCTCGTCCTTAGTCTTTCTCAATTACAAAAAATGCTTATAGAATTAAAAGCAGGGAAGCCTGTGACTTTTGATATGGGAGTCGTGAAGCTTTCCCAATTACTTTCTGAATTAACTCTTACGTACAAAGTGACACTCATGACACAGTACGGGGCTGCAATTTTAGTAGCTCACCGCGGGCGGGGGGTATTAACGTCGCTTCCTTCGATTCCACAAAAGTGGAGATTAAAAAGTGCTACAGCGGCAGCGGTATGGTGGATTCAGAATCCAAGCAAACCGCTTGAGGCCCTCGCTACTGCCCTAACACAAGTAGATTGGGATAATTAATATATCTTTGTTGGTACCGCGAGCCGGACTTGAACCGGCACGAGCATACGCTCACAAGATTTTGAGTCTGGCGTGTCTACCAATTCCACCATCGCGGCACAAACAAGAATACATTAAGCTTTAAAGTACTACATAAAAGCAGGGGTAATTGTACTATAATTATAGCGGTAACTAAAAGTAATACATAAATATATGCAAAAAGAAATGAATGAACTTCCACTCCCTGACGGGAATAACAGTAGCGAGACAAGCCAATCCGAGGCTGTTACCTATGTTCGCGAAAAATTACATCACTTCTATCCCGACGAACCAGAAATACAAGAAGAAGTTCAAGAGATCACGCTTCTCGGCGCTAAATCTGATCATCAAGTCTTTATTAATAATTTACTGAATTCTGGCAAGAATTTAGCACAGATACAAACAGAATGGCATCTGTATTATCAGGAGTTAAGCGATGAGCAAAAGCATACCATTTGGAAAGAATATTACGACAACCATGCAGAGCTCACCAAGCTGAAGGAATCAGGAAAATATAAAAAAAGGGGTGGGATTACTCAAAAAAAACTCTTAGACCACCAAAACCAGGCCTACTATAGCGAACTCGACGAAGAACCTAAGAAAAATAAGCTTTCCGGCAAAGGTATTTTAAAAAAACGCCACCATTTTCAATCGCTTTTTTTTGGAGTTGGCTTTGGGGCGCTAATAATCTTTATATTTTTATTTGGATTTTTCAACGAGCGCTTTATTGCTCCCTTTATTTCGCCAAGTAAAAATGTAGCACTCGCTCCACTTATACTTGATCCAACGGGAAATAATAGCGTAGGACCAGAGAATATATTAATAATCCCTAAGATTAACGTAGTAGCTCCTGTCGTTTATGATATACCCAGTATCAGTCCTGATGACATAATAAGAGCGCTCGAAAAAGGGGTCGGACACTATCCTCAATCCGCATTGCCAGGCCAAACTGGGAATGTGGTTATCGTTGGCCACTCATCAAATAATTACTTTAATAATGGTAAATATAAGTACGCGTTCGTGTTACTTGATCAACTAAATATTGGCGATACATTCATGATTAACTACAATTCAAAACAATACGTGTACCAGGTGTACAGCCGAAGAATTGTTGATCCTTCTGATATATCAGTACTTGGAACAGCAGACAGACCAGACACTGCAACGCTCATTACCTGCAACCCGGTTGGGACGTCACTACATCGACTCGTGCTTTTAGCAAATCAAATAAGTCCGTCACCCAAAGCTAATAGTACTGCTACGGCTCCAACAACAAATCTGCAGCCGACTATCGTTCCCGGAAACTCAGAAAGCCTCTGGCATCGATTCACTCATTGGCTCTCAAGCTAAAGAACGAGCTTTCCTTCCTGGATACTAAACTTAGCATTTGGTTGATCGATAATTGTATAAATGTAGCTATTGGCTGGATTAAAATAGGCCCTATAGGATGGATTACTTTTTGTTAAATTGACAAGGTTTGAGCCATCAAATTCAAAAACATGCTCAATACCACCAGTAACTACAGAAAGGTGGCTAGGATCCATCCATTTAGCCTCAAGCGAGGAAGGAATAGTAAGACTGACAGTGTACCGATAGACATGGTCAAGCTCTGCGTCAAAAACGACAAAATTACTACCAGACTGAATGCTTATATATCGAGCACTGGTAGAAAATGAGGAAAAAGTAGGATTTGCGATTTGAAGTGCAAGCTGAGGTGTAATCGGCTGCGTATTATTGGGAGAAATATTGCTTAGAGGATTATTATAAATAAACACTTTATTTTGAGCCGTTGATGATACAACATAATACCACCTGCCAGAATATTGAGTGAGATCCAAAAGATAATGGCCGCTAGGATCTGCTACCACATCCTGTAGTCTGTAATGATCTTTTTGATCGCTCAGTACGCCCACCCGAGAAATACCCTCTGCGCTAGGTGTGGAAACATAAAGAATTACATTATCCCCATGTGACTTAAAGCTAGCAATATTGCTGAGGAGAGTTGAGGTCTGAATAGCGGTTGAATTCGCCAGCTTCAATGTTCCGGCTGTTTTATCAAAAACGAGATATTGATTGTACTTATTATTAAATAAGCTAAGTGATGCCGTCTCTGGCAAAGAGATTGCAGTGCTAACGTTGCTTGAGTTTGAGACATTATTCTTATCGATCATCAAATATTCTTTTTTGCCCGAAGGAAGTGTTTGCAAAAGCAAAAGATGATTATTATCATCAGCCCATTCAACAAGCGAGAAAGTACCGAAATTTGCTGACTCACTTAATACGATTGATTGCGGCAAAGTGATAGTCTTTGGGCCGTTCTTAGGATTCGTTATATCAAGAACAGATAAGTCTGCTTTCAGGTTGCTTGGTTGCATTACCAGCCATTGACCATTCGGGGACTGGCTAACCCATGCTGGTGCAGATTCAAGCGTACCAATAGAGGAAGTAGGTATATTTTTAGGAAATAGTCGAATATAGTCGTAATAGGTAACCGTACCACCGACTACATTAATCGTTTTATTCCAATCAATGTAATTAGTCTTTTGGACTGACGCATTATAGGTACCGCCTAATAGATTAAATTTTGTATTGGTTTGACTACTTTGCAGTGGGCCGTTGAGATAAATGTTCGCTCCAGCTGGATTTGAATTAAAAAAGACGAGACCACTTTGATTCACCCCTTTATTTGGATCATAACCATACCCTTCGGCAACAAAAATCAGGACAAGAGCAGCTAGACCAATGAGCGTTGCCATTAAGCCATAGCCAACAAACAGTTGCGTTGTTTTTTTTCTTTTTTCTTTTGGAGTTAAAAATTCCATATGAACATATGTTATTTTGTCACGTTATTAGTATTTTTTCCAATCAATGTAGCCAATTAAGCACTTGCGCCCATGATAGCCTAAAGCGTAATATTATTAGAAGTAAGTTCGCACGTAAAAAGTAAGAAGTATATTTGAAAACATTTATGGAAATTAACGGCCAAAAAATTGACACCACAACTGGAAAAGTTATCGGAGTGGAAAAAATAGTTAAAAATAATAGCACCCAGAAGGTGATTGATGGCTTTGTTCGAATAAAACCGGCAACAGCACAAAACCTCGTTATGAAAAACCAGGCTTTAGTTGCTAAAAGAGCCATGCCCTCTCCAACTACTCCCAAAAAACCTCACTTAACACCACCCACACAAGCAACAGTTCATCATTCTAAAACACAACATTCGAAGACATTGATTAGAGGTTTCGTATCAAAGCCTAGCAAAACAGCACCGCAGATTAATTCTACAAAATCACTGGCGAATAGCACTGTCGAGAAAAGTGCCTCTGGCCGTGGTCTATTACTTCGCCGAGTACCTGATAATAGGCTGAATAGAGCTAACAATACAGACAAGGATGCTGCGGTATCTCGATTTCCGAAAATGTTTGACTTACGTTCAAACCCTTCAAGTGCAAACCTTTCAGTCAAGGAGCTTCCTCAAGATAATACTCCTCCTCAAGCGCCCCCAACACTCATAAAACCCCGCTTAGGTGAAGAAAATGGCCGAAGAGAAGTATTCAATCATCCAACGGCAAAAGTCTTATTAAGGAACACTCAAAAGAAAAATATTCTCAAAAGTTTTGTGGGACTTTTCAAAATCAAACCCAAGTTTATTTTTGGGCTCACACTGTCACTCTCCCTCTTAGCTGGAATAGGCTATTTTGCCTATCTAAAAGTACCCGCTGTTGATCTTAAAATAGTAAACGCAAAATCTGGCTTTTCTGCTACGATACCCAGCATCACTCCTTCAGGTTTCAATTTCAAGGGACCGATGCAGTTCAGTGACGGTGCGGTCGTTCAGAACTTTTCTACTACAGATCATAAAGCCTTTTCAATCGTGCAGCGGTCTTCTTCTCTAACCAGTGAATCTCTTCTGTCCAAATACATCATCTCTTCGAATTACAAATATCAGACTTATTCTGAAAAGGGTTTAGACGTTTACATTTATGGCGCCGGCAATGCCATGTGGGTCAATAATGGTATTTGGTACAGCGTCGTAAACCATGGAAATCTTAGTTCAGGCGATATTTTGGCTTTAGCCGGTAGCATGTAACTTGTCTCGATATCTGTTGGTGTGCGATACTATCTGGGATGAATAAAAAAACTCGAACAAGATTTGCACCAAGCCCAACTGGTTTTTTGCATGTGGGCGGAGTGCGGACAGCACTTTTCGCATGGCTTATCGCCAAACAGAACGGTGGAGAGTTTATATTACGAATTGAAGACACGGACAAGATTCGTGAAGTTAGCGGATCCGAGCGGCATATTATCGATTCTCTACACTTTGTTGGCATTGATTGGGATGAAGGTCCTGATATTGGTGGTAAATTTGGGCCATATCGTCAAAGTGATAAATTAACTATTTATAAAGAATGGGCTCAGAAACTAGTAGACAAGGGAAGAGCGTATCCTGACCCATATAGTCAATTAGAACTTGATCAATTGCGTGAAAAAGCGAAAGCAGAAAAGCGGCCATTTCTATTTAGAGAGCACCGACCAGAAACGTTTAGTAAGTGGGATGGGAATTCTACCTTACGATTCAAATCTGACCCTAAGCCGTATGTGTGGCAAGATGCCGTTATGGGTGAACTTTCCAATGGGGAAGAGGTTATTGATGACTTCATTATTATGAAAAATGATGGCTACCCAACGTATAACTTTGCTCACATCATTGATGATTACTTGATGGAAATCACGCATGTACTTCGGAGTCAGGAGTTTATCTCATCTACTCCCAAATTTCTTAATCTTTACGAAGCGCTTGAATTTGAACGACCAATTCTCGCCACTCTACCATTTGTTATGGGGCCAGATGGTAAAAAGAAATTAAGCAAACGAGATGGCGCAAAAGACATACTGGACTACAAAAATGAAGGATACTCTCCTGAGGCATTACTTAATTTTCTAGCTACACTAGGGTGGAACGACGGGACCACCCAAGAAATATTTTCAGAAAAGGAATTAATTGAAAAATTTTCGATTAATAGAGTCAGCCGATCCGGGGCAAAATTTGACGAACAACGACTTCTTTGGCTAAACGGTCATTACATTAGAGAAATGGCCCTGGATGATCTTTTTAGTAAAGCAAAGGACTATTTCCCTGAGGAAGCTACCGCTTTTGATGACAATTATAAAAAAAATGTCCTATCTATTATTCAAGAGCGTTTGAAGTTTTACAGTGAAATACCGTCACTCACGAGTTTCTTCTTTAGCGAACCATTGTCAGATTTGTCGCTTATACAAGGAAATAAGCAATTGTCAAAAATTGAGCCAACTGCTCTTGTAGATTTGCTTGATGCGTCGATTAAAAAACTTGATGCATCATCCTTCGATACTGCAAAATTAAGTGAAACACTTAATACATTACTCGATGAAACCGGTCAAAAACCTGCGATACTTTTTAGTCTTATTCGAGTAGTCACCACATGGGCGCCTTCTAGCCCCGGTCTTGTTGAGAGTTTAAATGTTCTCGGAAAAGAAACGGTACTTCGTCGCATGCAAAAGGCAGTGGTTTTGCTAGAAAAAAATAAAGCCTAATTACTGTACTGCGCTACAATAGAAGGAGTAAGGGGTTTCGATGAAGAAAATGAGATCATCACATTTAGGTTTATTGTCTTTAACCTCACGCTTTTTTAAGAAATTACAGAAAAACATTGCCAAACACAAACTCTACAGCTTAGTTATTTCTATATTTTTTCTTGCAGGTATCTTCGGGCTAGTACTGTTTCTAAACAAAGATACATCCCGAAAAAATACCAACGCTTCAGCGCAAACTAATCAAAAAAATATCACTCTGAACGGTCGGAATAACTTTTCAACTTCGCCCTTAACTGGTCAGATGCTCAGCGATAAATCATTGATTGACCATCAGGTTACCGCAGTCATGATAGATAATTCTTTGTCCGCCCGGCCACAGTCAGGTCTAGCTCAGGCAGGTATTATTTTTGAAGCACTTACGGAAGGAGGTGTTACACGTTTTATGGCACTCTATCAGGAATCTGCCCCAAACTTAATAGGACCAATACGGAGTGCTCGGCCTTATTTTCTTGATTATGCAAATCCTTTTGACGCAAGTTTAGCGCATGTAGGTGGTAGCCCACAGGCATTGATCGATATAAAATCTCTTAAGATGAAAGACCTTGATCAATTAAATAATGGCTCGCCTTTTAAGCAGGCAGTCAATAGAACTGCACCAAGTAATGTATATAGTTCATTTACTGGTCTTGATGAATACAATAAAAAACAAAATTATCTAAAATCTAGCTTTCAGGGATTTTCACACAAATCAGATGTTAACCAGACGCCCACGGCAGGAACTATAGATTTCTTACTATCATCACAATTTTATAACTCTCAATTCAAATATAGTGCTTCGACAAACTCATATCTCAGATTCCAAGGGGGTGCCAAACAGATAGATGCCCTTAATGGGCAACAGCTATCTCCGAAGGTCGTTATTTCGATGTTCGTGAGTCAAGCCTACGACCCTGATGGGCAACATACCAGCTATAGCACGATTGGTCAGGGAAAACTGTACGTATTCCAAGATGGCATTATGTCCCCAGGTACTTGGAGAAAAAATGACCGAAAAAGTCAGCTAGAGTTCACTGATCAATACGGACTACCAATGAAACTAAACAGTGGTCAATTATGGATTACACTTGTTTCGAATGACGGAGATGTTACCTTTAAGCCATAGCTATGAGAAAAAAAAGAACTCGATTAGAATACGAAACGCTCAATAGAAGGTTGCTGTCTGCGATAGTAACCTTAACTGCTACTTTTATAATGACTGGGTTACTACTTTACTTTTTCCTGGGTAGAAAGTAATAAAATCGTTGTATTTAAAGCACTAGCATTATATGCATAGAGTTGTACAATGAAATTAGTCATGTGGGTACTAGTTTAATTACTTTTCTACTTACAGGCGTATCAAAAAAGTTTTATCTTTTTTCAAAATTTCGATACACACACTAGCTACAAGCAAAGCGTCACTGTCGGATCAATTCAATACTGTTATCTCAACATACGAAGTGATTAATGACGGAAATATCACCCCGGTTGAATAGCATAAAATCCTTTACCGTTACTAGCAATAAAATTGTCTAGGCTCTTCTAACCATCTAAATTAAGGAAATTGAATTATGAAAAAAGCAGTTTTGATAGAAAAAGATATTGATTTAAAAGAAGTATATTTCGGAAACATCCAAAAACAAATACGTACCTATCCGAAAAAAATTGAATGCGAAGGAACAACCTACACATTCAATGACGGACTGCAGTTACTCGTACAGCAAGGGAAAGAGTTAATTAGAATCTTCGATATGACTGATGGGCAGGCTCATTACCGTCTCAGGAACGATGTCACCGAACAAAGATGGAGATTAATGTCCATCACGATGAATGCATAGTTTAACTCCTTCATAGCTGATCGAGAAAACGCGCCTTTAGCGGTGAGATTTTCACAAATTTTGCTATTTAGTGTAGGATAGAGGTCATGAGTATAACCAACCTTGCATTACCTCATAAAATTAAATTCGTTAAAAAAGAATCCATAGCACCGAATGTCTATAGTTTTCATTTTGCTACTAAAGAAAAGTTGAAATGGAAAGCTGGTCAGCATGGTATTTTTGAAATAAAAGAAAAGGGCAACAAGACGCTTCGTTGGCCTTTTTGGATTTCGTCTTCACCATCAGAAGGAGAGATCGTTATAACAACGAAACATAAAACTGATGAAACCATAGCTTTTAAGCAAAGACTTATGGCACTTAAGGCAGGTGATACCCTGAAGTTCAGAGGACCTATCGGTACTTTACATATCCCGAAGGCTACAAAAAAACATTATGCACTCCTTGCTACTGGAATTGGTATTGCTCCTTTTCGGTCCATCCTAAAGCAGATCAATGACACTGACAGCGATGCTCATGTAACTCTTTTTTTCCTAGGGAACAAGGAGCTACACTATTTCAAGGAAGAGCTCAGTGCCATAGCTTCTAGAAATAAAAATATTTCAATTCAATATATTTATAAACCTGACCGAATAACAGGCCAAACGATTCAGGAGGCTTTAGGAGATAAAATATTTGAAACGATTTATCTACTATCTGGATCATCACAGATCATAAGAAATTACCAAAGAACCCTTCGTGGTCTTGGTATTCCTCGTCGAAATATACGAATCGATATCCTAGTAGGAATTGATGCACTGCGCCAAAGAGTGAAAACCTTTATCGATACCTCAAAAGATTAGTAGAAGATAACGATGCTCATAATTGAAGATAAAGAATTCGAGCAACTGGCGAGTGCGGCCATCGACTCATTGCCAGATGAAATAATCAAAAATATGAAGAACGTAGCTATCGTAGTTGAGAACGAGCCTTCAGAAGAACAAAGACAGAAGTTTCACTTGAACGCCCATACGACTCTTTTTGGTCTTTATGAGGGGATCCCTCTTATAAAAAGATCTGCAAACTACAGCCTTGTGCCTCCGGATAAAATAACAATCTTTAAAAAACCTTTGATGATGAGCGCCCAATCAATTGATGATCTAAAGGATAAGATAAAACGAACCATATGGCATGAGATAGCGCATCACTACGGACTTGATCATGATAGAATTCATGAGCTTGAACATAAATAAAAATTTCACGTTATACTATATATATGGAATCAATCATTATTGGCGGTGGGTGCTTCTGGTGCCTTGAGGCAGTTTTTAGAGGCGTGAGGGGCGTTGAACATGTCGAAAACGGCTACAGTGGCGGAAAGACCCCGAATCCCGATTATGAGGCAGTGTGCACGGGCGAAACGGGGCACGCTGAAGTCATAAAGGTTACCTTCGACCCAAAGGTTATTGATATTCAAACAGTATTTACTATCTTTTTCGGCATTCATGACCCAACAACACTGAATCGCCAAGGACCTGACAGGGGCACGCAGTATAGATCAATAATTCTTTACGAGGATGATAGGCAGAAGGAATTGGCTGAAGCCGCTAAACTTGAGGCGCAACGCTATTGGGAAAATCCAATTGTTACGGAAATAGTGCCACTAGGGGATTACTTTAAAGCGGAAGATTACCATCAAAATTATTTTGAAACACACCCCGAAATGTCTTATTGCCAGATTATAATTAATCCAAAATTAAAACATTTCAAGGAAACTTTCAAGCAATATCTAAAGGATGAATATGCAGCATAAAATTATTATTTTTGGCGGACAAGGCGGGACAGGTAAGGAAGTTGCGATTCTGGCTGCAAAACACGGCCACCATGTTACCGTATTTGCTCGACATAATGATCATGTATTTCCTCAAGCACTCGGAATTCATTATGTGATAGGTGATGCGCGCAATAAATCAGATATAGCAAGGGCACTTACAGATTTTGATGTCGTTATAAATGTTATCGCACCTAAACTTTTTGATAAAAAAAATTACGATATAAGTCCCGTGGCTACCAATAATATTCTTGATGCAATGGCACAAAAGGGTATCAAGCGGTATATGTCGCAGTGCGGAGCGTGGGCGACGAGCGATCTAAATAATGCGAGTATCGTCATGCGAATAGTATTTAAGATTTTCTTGCCTTTAAAAAATATATACAAACTTAAAAAGGTAGAAGATACGATTGTAAAGAGTAGCGCGACTGATTGGACGGTATTTAGGGCCGGGCTTCTAAATAATAAAAAGTCAAAGCCAGTAAAAATATATGAAAACGGCTACAAATGTAAATTCTGGGAAGTACCTTCGATTTCAAGAAAAAGCCTAGCGCAGGCATACATAGACAATCTAGATAACCAAGAATTATTTAACAAATTTCCAGTAATAATTAACTAAATACTCTGCCCGGATAAATTAACTCCGAAAGCGCGCTCCGCTGAGTTCACAAAAGTATCTTTATCAACAATAATTGCTTGGGGCGGTAATTGCTCAGAACGAGTATCCAGGCCTGGAACTTTCTTTACTGCTGTTCCGATTGCTAAAAATTCTATAAGACCATTTCCTAAATTATATACATACGTCTTAATCCCAAGTACGTCTTCAGCACCAATTTCGCTGGCTTGTTGTTGAAGCTTTTTAAGAGATTGCTCTCGAGCACCATAAATCATGTGTGTCAGTTCTTTAATTTCGCCTTTAACTAAATTCTTTAAGCCAGCCATAAGGCCACCGACGACACCCAGGGAATAGACTGAAGTACCCAAGACAAGCTGCATAGGCATATAACCCATCTTGGTGAGATTCCACGTCTCTTCTGCCGTCAAGTCACTTGTCGTTACCTCAATACCAGGTATAGCTCCGCCAGCATCTGGATGCTTGGCTGCCGTTCCAACCATCACCATTTCCTGTACTCCCGAAATGCCGAAAGGAAGTATCTCAGTTCTAATGCCAACTACCGCATTAGCTCCGACACTTTTTGCTTCATCAATGATTCGTTGCAAGGCAAGCTTTCTAGTGTCATTAAAAATACCACTATACTGAGATACTTCACCTCGAGCAAGTGACCGGAACCCACCTAGTATTCCTTTTGTAATTCCAATTGAATACGCCACGTTACCAAATACAAAAGAAATTGGTTCGTAACCCGCGTCAACTGCACAGTACAGTTCTTGTCCATCAAATGAAGAAGTGAATGGCTTAAGGGCGAGGCCTTGTCCAGGCTGGACAGCAGACCCGACTGATAAAAATTCGATATTTTGCGAAGGCTGAAATACTAATTCACTCGTCATCCCACTTACGCCGAAGCCATTCGTTGCTTCTACCTCAGCAATGAGCCTTTGAAAGGCGAGCTTTCTTCCTTGAAGAATGATTTCGGTAATTGATTTTATTTCACCTCCAACTACTGTTCTAATTGAAGACTTAAGTCCACCGATAACGCCAAGCGAATAAACACTATTTCCTATAACTAAATCATCTGGCTCTAGACCAATTAATTTTAAGCAGTACATTTCATTGGCATTTAAGCCTGAAAAGACTGATCCTTTTGTTTTTTGTTGTTCCTGATCTTGCGTTTGATTTTCCATATCTTAAAGTGTAGTGGAAAAAGCTCGTGCTTACAATCAATCACGCATTTTAGATAGGAGCCGAAGTATCTCTAAGTAGAGCCATACGATAGTCACCATCAGTGCAAAAGCGCCATACCACTCAAATACCTTAGGGGCCTTATTATTTGCCGCACTCTCAACAAGGTTGAAATCTAAAAATAGATTAAGCGCTGCAACAAAAATAACTACTAAACTAAATATAATGCCAAAAGTACCGGTGTCGTATATTAACGGCATCTGAACATGAAAAAGACTTAGGATGATGGTGAGCATGTAATAAAGAAATATTCCCCCGGTGGCAATAAGAACAATTGATTGAAACTTTTGAGTGACTTTAATGATTCTTGCACTATACAAAAAGAGCGCTGAGAAAAATATTACTCCAGTAAGGGCAACAGCTTGGACTATAATATTATTATATTCCATGTTAAAAACTTTAGATATGGCTCCGAGCAAAAACCCTTCGGCGATTGCATAGAGAGGAGCGGTGATTGGAGTAGACTTCGGGAAGAAACTTGCGATAAGACCAAGGCCAACTGCGGCAATAATAGCAAGAATCAGTAGAGGCGCAATCATGGTACTTCCGGTGCTAACTGCTTGCCAGCTAAACACTCCAGTTACAGTAAGAAGAATCAGCAGAAAAATTGTTCGTGCAATAGTCCCTGGGACCGTAGCGTGTTCAACGCTATCAATACTCATAACTCTTTGCATTATTTTTTTATTTAACGCTGGATTACCGCTTTGCTCTTGCATAAAAACTCCTTTTAATACTCTAACATCATACCTATTTTAGGGAGTTATAACAAGAAAAGCCGCTTATTTATACGACGCGAAGTGCATGGTGATATAACTACACTGAGTCGTTGGATCTATAGTTTCAGACACCCCCATAGCACTAAAATCACCAATGATGTTTGCGTAATGCGTCGGGCTATTTATGAAAGCCTGCATCGCTTCAGGCTCACTTTTGAAGCATCGGGCTAAATTCTCACCTACCCGTGCGGCCTTTGGAGATTTACTCCAAATAAAGTCAGAAAAACGAATCTCGCTTGGAGCTACGTGATCCCAATAATTATTATTAATCATGTCAATATTTTTATTATGCGCACTCTCATCGAGCCGATCATCAATCATGAGGGGCTTCAGATGCTGCGACGCCCTTATCGAATTTACCGATGTAAGAAAATAGCTATCAACGGCCGGACGAACAACTGCTGGCACTACGGAAGCGGCATTTGCAACTTCTCCTTGTATAGGTAAACTAAAAGAAAAAATGAATGCTAAAAATAAAAATATAGAGAAAGGGAGCCTATACTGAACTGATCGCTTAAATATACGATTAAAGAAACCTAGGAAACTCAAAAAAATACTCATAGCAAAACAACAATTGATAAGTATATTGTACAATATTTATCTACTTTTGTCGATTAATTATCAGTTTGCTTTTCGTCACGCTCGAAATACGAAATCACATAAGCAGCAAGCAGGATTAGTAGCGCCCCCATAATCTGAAACACACCAACGGTTTCGCTATAAAAAACTGCTCCTATGGCCAGCGCAAATACGCCTTCAAGAAGGAGAATGTTACCGGCTACATAGCCCTTTAGATTACTGAAAATATAGTTTAATAAATAAAGATTTAAAATATTAAAAATAGCAGAGAGCAGTAGACCAATTATTGCATTTAAGGTCAGGTGGCCAGGGAAGAATCCATCCTTTCCAAGTAAAATTGCGATAAAAGGCACAATCCAAGCAAAACAAAGCAATAACGTTGTATTTTGAAAATTCGTCATTTTCGCTCGATGGTATCTCACCATAAGATAAGAAATATCAAAAGCAAAAATTGATAAAAAGGCGGCTATTAATCCTGCACTCAGGTGAATTTTAAAAAGATCAATTTTACACAAAAAACCAAGACCGACTACCGACAACAAAATAAATGGCACCGCTCGGCCGTCTAGTTTCTCCTTGAACATAAGCCATCCAAAAATACCTAAGAAAGGGAGTGAGGATGCAAATGAAACAATCGCAAGCGTCGTATGGTTGACTGAAAATGTAATTAACATAACTCCGGCCCCAAAATATAATAATGACCGGATTAAATAAATTAACCAGTCTTTTCGAGTAAGTGAAGTGATAATTTTCTTATTAAAAGTTCTTCCAAATACCAGCCAAGCAATGATAAGCGCAATAATCATTCGCCAAAAAACCTGTTGAGAAACAGTAAAGGACTCGTTCATGAATCGCGCCCAGACCCCCATGAGAACAAACAGTAACGATTGAACTACTGCTAGTAAAATTGCTAATTTTTTATTTTTTCTTAGCATTGATTGAGTTTAGTTTTTGTAGCTCACTGATCCCGCATCACTAACTGCAGTTATCCAAGTTTTGCCAGCATTAAGTTTCAAAACATTGCCAGAACTATCAGTGAAACTAATCTGTGCGCTGTTAGCAGTTTTAGCCCATGTGCCTAGCGTTACATTTCCATCCTGGAATACAAAAGCCTGACCCGAGCCAACCGTCGTGTAGTCAGAATAATAGGCGTTTGAAGCATCTAAAGCACCTTGTCCAATAGGGACAACCATAGCGATGACTACTTTAGGAGTAATTTGCTTTTGTACTCCATTTTGGTCAACAACCATATGTGGCGCACCTGCTTGACTTCGAGAATAAGAGTTTGTAGAAGGTAGGTAATCAAAATGAGCATCATAATCTGATCCTGATATTGAAAAATCTATTTTTGATGCTTTGGGTGTCGGTGTGGTTGCATCAGCTTTTCTAGGAAAACCTGTGAACTTGCTCGAAGTATAGCCTTTGGCCTGCTCAAGTGTCGTTAATTGAGGAAAACCTGTGTAGACATTGTGGGGGGCGTAACGAGAAGTTATCCGTTGATATGCACTATCATTATAAAATTGATCCAAATCTTTCACGCCCCAAGCTTGAATATCATGGAGCCCTTCTGCGCTTCCTCCGACATGTGCATAATTAGCGTCGAAGCCTAAAGCCCAAGATACGTAGTAAGGTCGTGCGCTCCGTACTGGACCGATGTAGGCGGGAAGGGAATCCTGGTAAACTGCCATAAATCTCGTAATCCCGCCTTCAGCCACTGCTTCAAATACTACGGAGGCTTGATCAAGACCGGATTGCGGTCGTGCGTCAGTACTATTTTCTACCATAACCGCAGTAACCGGCCTCAGATTAATTGACGGAGTGACCGGTAATCCAGAAAGCGTCGATGGAACCAATAGATTGACTGCTTTTGGTTTCGATATAGGAACTTGCGTTTTTTTATGCAGATGCAAAAAATAGAAAATTGTGGCGGCGGTCAGGAGAACGAAAATAAGAATTCCAATTATTATTCTTTTTTTTGTTAAGGTAAGTTTAAATTTCTTTTTTATAGGTTGCTTCGAAGGAGTAAGATCTTGCTGCAAACGTGCATTAAGGGATGCATCGGGATGTCTATGTAATTTTCTTTTTTCTTTTTTCATTCCCGAAACCCCTCCTAAGAACTATTAATTAAGTTAATTGTACAGTAAACACTAAAGATTTGTAGGTGGGTTGTCGAAAATATCAAACATCTTTTCGGTGCGGCAATCGAGGGTTTTAGAAACTTCTTCATTATAAAAAATACCGGACATTTCAGAATATAATTCATTTGTAATTTCACTTGCAACGTATAGTTCACCTGGATGTTTTTCCAAATCAGGACTTACATTAATTCGAATGTTTTTTTCAGGAGAGAATTTCAATGATTTCTCAAACGTATTATCGGAGCTTTTGACGGCTAATTTATATACGGGATTATCGATCCCAGTAGTGTCACAATATACATTAATATCTGAGGATTTATCGACAGTAGTCCCATGCCTATTAGCTCTATCGAATTGCACTGTCGCGGGAACCGCGAAATAACTTTCGCTACCAATCTCATAAACTGCTGCACGGTTAGTTAGCCCAAGAATAGAAATCTCGCCAAGCAAACCTACTAAATTAGTTCTTTTTTTATAACTTTCACTACTAGGGTCATGCTGCTTTATCTCTTCTAAAACCGTATATCCTATATTGACTGTTTTTTGATATGCCGACTCAGCAGCTTTAAAAGCGGGGAGAGTTCTCTCGGCAATCATATATGCATAAACTGGTAAATACCCGAGAAAAAGACGAGACTTAAATAAATCGGCTTTTTTTATACGCTCTTCATCATTATTGAAAGGGGTATTTTCAGCTTCTATAAATTTACTGGCAGCTTGGCCTAGCAGGTCCATCGCTTCATCAGTACTTTCAGCGGAAGCGGATTTTTCTATTAACAATTGCCCCGCAAATAACTTTCCAGAGACACCCATTTGTGATAATTTTTTTATTGCAGTTTCTCTACTGATATCATGAGCTTGATAAGCATAGATAACATTATGCGGGCCACTTTTAATTGCAGTGTTATTATTTTTTTTAAATTCTTTAGGGGAAATTCTGGCTCTTCTGGGGGACATACTGTATGGTGAGTTACTTGTTATTTAAATTTATAATTATTAAAAATTCGATTGATGAAAATTTTTCCCAAATCGCTTAATGAACTTATTATATTCCTTAACAGTTTAATTTCAAATGTTCCGCCAGGAACATCACGCCAATCATTAAGCGGAACGGCAGTTATAGATATTTTATTTGCGTGAGCGATGCTCAATATTTCCATATCAAAACCCCAGCCCATAATAGATAAATTACCAAAACAAAGCTGCGATGCTCTATTTGAAAATAGCTTAAAACCGCACTGGGAGTCTGTTACCCAAATACCACCAACGATGCGGAATAAAAGGTTTCCCATAACTGATACAAATCTACGGAAAATATTTGGGTGGTGAGATACAAGCTTGCGCGTTCCAATAATTATTTCTTTGCCTTGTAAGAATAAGCTATAAAATTCGTTGATATGTCGGAGTGGGGTTGCTCTATCGGCATCCATAAACATGATGGCTTTACCTGAAGCGGCAAGCATACCTTCTTTGACATCGCGTCCTTTACCAACTTTTGGACCAGGAGCTACAAAAATAAAATGCTCAAATAAATGTTTTTTAGATAGGACCACATCTTTTGTCTTATCCTCTGAATCTGCCGATACAACAATAATTTCTATCGCTAGTTTATTAAGGATGCCGTCCTTTATTATGTGCTCAGCAACAGCTTCAAGAGTACTCCCAATTCTTTTTTCTTCGTTGAAAGCAGGAATTACTATACTTAGATCAATCACATTATCTCTAGCTGACATTACCTATACTATAACGGCGCAGTAAGCTTACTCCAAATTTGCAAAAGCCTATTCCTCTTCAGGGAAATGATTCGATATCGCGAACTCTATGTCTTCGGGAGTTTGAGATAAATATGTACTCTGGAAGTAGCCCTCTTCAGATGTAATTATTTCCACATACATCAAACTTATTGTTTCAAGCAAATCAGCAATAGAGGCTAGTTCAATTTCATCGATATCTATTCGTGATTCCTCATTCATGTCAAAACCACGAAATATTGCAGCAGGCTCTTCGTTATCAGCATGAGGAAGCCGAAAGATGATTTGGTCACATGTTGCTTTGTCTGGTGGGCTATAGGTTGGTGGAGCGTCCTTATCCTCAATATGAATGGCAATATAACCTGGCCAGGTATAGGAATGGAGCTTACCGGATTTATCCTCGATAAACGGACGATTACTCAAGTTAAGTCTTTGTCCATCATTTATCTCTATATAGGTAGTTTCATGTAGAATGGCGTCGTCATCTACGTTTAAATGTTCAACGTAGTCTTCCGGTGCTGCATCTGGAATAGACTCATCCGCAACATCAACACCTTCTAACATAAATGCGCCTAAAATTTCACGCGCTCTCCAACATGCTAAGTCGGTAGGGGTATTTTCGAATTTCGGTAGATAACTTTCCTCAAAATTAATATTAGACATTAGCTAATAGTAGCGATAAGAGAATATTATGCAAGCTTAAGCGCTGAGAGTGAATTTACTATTCGAAAAAGCAAATATACAAACTAATCCTATGAGAGCGATTATGCCAAGCAAGGTAAGGGCAGTATTAATAATCCAACCAATTCGCGATAAAAGAGGATCGTGGCCTTCATTTTTAGCAATATGAGCCCCAACTAGTCCTATTACAATGCCAATAGGTGGAAACCAAAAAATACAAACAATACTTATAATTCCCAGAATATCTTCGTTATAGGATTTCACGACAGGTGTATGAGGTGACTTAAAATAAGGTTCATCATTTTGTGAAGGGTTAGGGAGTTTATGAATAGCAGGCTTTTTGGATTCTTTCATATATTTCAGGATAGCATATTAAGGAAATTAACGATGAGAATAGTAGCTGGAACGACTTTCCTATTCCTGCCTTCGTATGGTGGCAGAACCAAGAATCAAAGCTACGATCGCAAAACAAGCAACCACAATTAAATCTCTTGTAAGAATGCTTGTCCATGACAAATTTATTGTTACTTGCTTCATTGCGTCTACGCTATATGTTAAGGGCATTAGGTCTGCAAACAACTGCAGGGGCTTGGCCATTTCTGCACGAGCAACAAATAGTCCGCATACTAGTAGTTGAGGAAAAATAAATGCTGGTAGGAATTGAACTGCCTGAAACTCACTTCTAGCAAAAGCACTTGTAAATAGCCCCAAAGAAGTTCCCAAGAAAGCAGCTAGTACGGCTACTACCATAGTAGGTATCGTTCCACCCAATACCGCAACATGCAATAAGCCAAGCATCACCCCCCCGGAGATAAGAGCTTGCACGAATCCTAATAGGCAAAAAGCTATCGCATAGCCAAAGATAAAGTCTGTTTTAGATATAGGCATAGTCATCAATCTGTCTAAGGTACCGCTCGAGCGTTCTCGCAGGGTAACAATACTTGTTATTAAAAACATCATTATCATTGGGAATATCCCAAGTAACATGGGGGCAATAGTGCCAAAAAATCTAGGTTCACCTTGAAATACATATTTAAGAATAGAGAGAAGGACTGGTGGAACAATAAAAATTAGCGCCAATGTTCTTCGGTCATGGCTGAGCTGACTTAATACACGTTTCGAAGTTGCGAAAGTTTTTCTAATGTTCATTCTTTATCTCCAACGAGTTTCAAAAAACTTTCTTCTAGTGTTTTCGTACCGGTCGTTCGAAGCAACTCTTTCGGTGAGCTGTGAGCGAGTAACTCACCATCTCTTACAAGAACTAAATCGTCACATCTTTCAGCTTCGTCCATAGAATGACTAGAAATAATTAACGTTGTACCTTGTTTGGATAACTTAGCGAACAAATTCCAAAGCTTTTCCCTAAGTACTGGGTCTAGCCCAACCGTAGGTTCATCCAGAACCATTAGCTTTGGTGACCCAATTAGGGCCACAGCCAGGGACACTCTTTGTTTTTGACCACTTGAAAGATCACTTACTAAACTGTCGGACTTACTAGTCATATCTACCAAGCTAAGCACTTCAACTAGTATATCTCTCGACATTTTTCTAGATTGACCAGCCATCGTTATAAAGTATTTTAGATTTTCTTTAACAGTAAGGTCAGGATAAACAGATAGTTCCTGGGTCATATAGCTAACATGTTCCCGCAATACTCGTGAACCTGCAGGCATATCAAATACACTTATCTCGCCTGAATTTATTTTCAAACTCCCAACAATCGCACGAATTAGGGTAGTTTTACCTGCACCTGATGGTCCAATGAAACCAATGGTTTTACTAATGGGCAGCTCAAGATTTATATTTTTAAGAACCTTAAGATGTCCCCCCAGGGTAACTGATAGATTTTTTATTTTTACTGAGTGTTCCACTTCTTTATCATAGCAAATAAAAATGAGATTCAATCTTGGTGATCCCAAGGAGAATCGAACTCCTATTGCCAGGATGAGAACCTGGTGTCCTAACCGTTAGACGATGGGACCAAATAATTTTCTCGATAATAGTAGCACAAGTTTAATAAGATAGCCACCTCTGTTAATTAAGCTTGCATTTATCAAGATATAAATGAATAATAGAAAGTAATAGTAAATAATCTTATGGTGGGCAAATATTTTGTTTGGTTTCAAGAAAAAAAATACTACTGCATTAAACGAGCAAGGTTTATTTCAGGAAAATGCTTTATCGGAAACTGCATTAAATAATCTTATGGTGGGTGTTTTTATGCTGGATAAAACCGGTTCAATTATTCTAAGTAATTTTGCGGGAAACCAAATGATTGGATATGAACCGAGAGATACAAAAAATAAAAATTATATCAATTTAATTAAAATAACAGACGCTAAGGGCGCTCCAATAGAACCTTCGATAAATCCAATCGCAAAGAATCTCATTGAGGGTGGAAAAATAACTACGGATAATTATTTCCTCTCCAGCAGAAATAACGTACTTCGACCAATCGGCTTAGTGATAAAAGAGATTTTGGATACAGCTAGTCAGAGTAAGGGTACTATAGTCATCCTAAGAGACCTAACGAGAGAAAAATTTTTAGATCAACAGCGATCAGACTTCATAAGTACTGCAAGCCATGAAATGAGAACTCCAGTTGCCGCAATCGAAGGATACTTAGCGCTCGCCTTAAATGAAAAGGTTACAATTATAGATGAAAAAGCAAGAAATTACCTCGAGAAAGCTCACGCCAGCGCAGAAAGATTAGGAAAATTGTTTCAGGATCTTCTAAACAGCGCACGTGCTGAAGACGGCAGATTACAGAATAATCCCGAGGTTATCGACGTTGCTGAATTTTTAGAAAGTTTGAGTAGTAATATGAAGTTTATGGCAGAGAAAAAGGGCTTAAATTTTGAATTCCTAATAAACGCCAGCCAGGATAAAAGCAAGGAGCAGTATCTAGTGAATGTGGACAAAGATAGGCTCGGAGAAGTTATAAACAATCTCTACGAGAATGCTAACAAGTACACAGAAAGTGGAAAAATAGTTATCGGCCTTACGGGCAATCCGAAGGTAGTTCAATTACGTGTACAGGATACTGGAGACGGAATATCTGCGGATGCAATTCCTCATTTATTTGAAAAATTCTATAGAGCTGATAATTCCAGTACTCGCGAAATTGGTGGAACAGGTCTTGGGCTTTATTTAGCAAAAGAAATCGTCAAACTCTACGATGGACGTATATGGGTTGAAAGTGAAGTCGGCAAGGGTAGTACTTTCTATATAAATCTACCGAGAATCAATAGGGGTTAACATATTTTACATCCATGATACAATATGAACATATAAGCAAAAGCACTAAAAAAGGAATATAATAATGGCAAAAATTATGCTCGTCGAAGATGACAATAACCTTAAGGAAATTTACGGTGAGAGGTTACAAGCTGAAGGTTATGAGATAGTTACTGCTGGCGATGGTGAAGAAGGATTGTCTACTGCTATCAAAGAAAGGCCTGACCTGATAATATCCGACGTCATGATGCCAAAAATTAGTGGCTTTGACATGCTGGATATTCTTCGACAAACGCCTGAAACTATGAATACAAAGGTTATCATGATGACTGCCCTCAGTCAGGCTGAAGATAAAGATCGAGCAGAAAAGCTTGGTGCTGATAAATATCTTGTTAAATCTCAAGTAACTCTAGAGGATCTAGCTCGGGCCGTACATGATCTTTTACACGATGCGCCAGCTGAAACCGAACCAACTACAGAAGAAGCAGCTCCAGCAGTTGCAAGCGACGTTCCCGTTACCGATCCTCCGGTAGAAAATTCTGAAGACAGTACTTCAATTCCAACAAGTTCAACAAATGAAACAAACATAAATAAAGGAGCAGAAATGCAAGAAGACAATACAACACAAAATGACAATATGTCTATGACCCAACCAGTAGATCCAGTAGCAGCATCTCCGATGCCGACTACTCCGGTAATGCCAGAAGCGATGACTGAAGCTCAAGAGAAAAATGAGTTTGAGGCTAACGCTAAAGCATTTGAAGACAGTATCGATACAACACCCCCTACTCCTGAAATGCAAAGCCCAGCAATGCCGACTGAAGAAGTAGCTACTCCAGCATCTGATACTATGCCGACTCCTCCCGCAAGTGAAGAGCCTGTGATGGCAGCTCCAACCATGGAGACACCGGCACAAATGCCGACTGAAGAACCAGCAATGCAAACTGACATGGCTGAAGTACCCAAAGAAGAAGATCCAGAACACCCTTCGGCTGTTTAGTCTATACTTCTACTATGCGAATCAATAAATTAATTGCCGGAAGACTCGGTATTTCTCGAAGAAAAGCCGATGAATTTATTGAAAAAGACCGTGTCCTCGTTAATGGCATCCTCCCATCCCCAGGAATGGATATAACTGATCCATCAACTGTTTTGGTAGATAAAAAACCGCTGCCAGAGGAGAAGAAAACGATTACTATACTTCTCAATAAACCAGAAGGCTACGTCTGTAGCCGTGATGGGCAGGGAAGCCATACGGTCTATGAGCTCCTTCCATCTGAACTTCGATTCACTAATATCGTAGGTAGGCTAGATAAAGACAGTAGCGGACTACTTCTTTTTACCAATGACGGAGAATTGCATAACGACCTGACGCATCCTTCAAAAGATAAAGAAAAAACATACCATGTGACGTTAAATAAGAAGATTTCCGAAAATGATCTAGAGATACTGTCTAAAAAAGGAGTGCCCCTGAGAGATGGTATTTCTCGATTTATTATTCTAAATCTAGACACGGATTCCTTCCTGTACGAGGTAACGTTAAGAGAAGGTCGCAATAGACAGATCCGCCGAACGTTCAATGCAATGGGGTATAAAATAACCGCCCTTCAACGGACGGCAGTTGGAGCTTTTTCTTTAAGTGAGCTTAAGCCAGGTGAATATAAAATAGTTTGAAAACATAAAATATAATTTGTCAATTTTTCACTAGCTTTTTACCTCTGTTATTGCTATAGTAAATAGAACTTATGAGTAAAAAAGTCCCTATCGTTGCAATTGTTGGAAGAGCCAATGTCGGAAAGAGTAGTCTTTTCAATACAATAATTGGTCATCGCGAAGCAATTGTAGCCAATGAACCAGGTACAACTCGAGATAGCATTATGTCGAAGGCTACTTTTAGTGGGCAAGATTTTTGGCTCATTGACACAGCCGGAATGAAAGATGCTGAAGACGATTTTGAATTCACTATTCAAGAGCAGATAATCCAAGCCGCAGATAGTGCTGACATCATTATGGTGATGGTAGAAGCTGATATCATGATTACCGAAGAAGATAGACGAGTTGCTAAACTTGCCCTTAAGAGTAAAAAACCCGTAATTCTAATTGTTAATAAAATTGACAAGAATGTACATGTCGAGCTAGATGATTATAGAAAATTAGGAATTAAAGAAATTTTTGGAACCAGTACAACGCAGCGATCTGGCGTCGAAGAACTTCTTGAAGATCTAACCAAAAAACTTCCTAAAGCAAGCATCAAAGTTGAAGACGATCGACTGAGGATTGCAATCTTAGGCCGCCCTAATGTCGGTAAGAGCCAGCTCTTCAATACCCTAGCCAAAAAACAGCAGGCAATTGTCGCGGACAAAGCGGGTACGACCCGAGATGTAAACCGAACTATCATCAAATACGCTGGTAGGGAGATTGAACTGCTCGACACTGCAGGTATTAGAAAAAACGGAAAAATAGAAGTAGGTGTCGAGAAATTTAGTGTTATTCGAAGTCTTGCCGCTATCGAACAAGCTGATGTTTGTTTTCTTTTGATCGACGTTAATGATCTTACCGTTCAACTTGATCAGAAAATTGGTGGAATCATCAAAGATGCAGGTAAGGGCATGGCGCTGGTTGTTAGCAAGTGGGATTCAGTAATTGAAAAAGACGCATTCACTCGGGACGACCTTGCTCCAAAAGTTAAATACCAGTTTGAATTTGCACCTTGGGCACCTCTCATCTTTACAAGTAGCGTGACTGGGCAGAATGTCTCAAAGCTTTTCGAACTCGCGTTAGAGATAGATACCAATCGACATAAGAAAATTACCACTGGTGAGTTAAATCGTTGGCTTAGAGCTTGTGTTGACGCGCACCCTCCTGCAGGACTCAAAAATAGCTATCCTCGATTAAATTACATCACTCAGACTGATGATGAGACTCCGACCTTTAAAGTCTTCGGTAGCCATACTAAATTGCTCCATTGGAGCTACAAAAGATATCTCGAAAGACAACTGAGAGAAAAATATGGATTTGAAGGTACTGCGGTTAAATTTTACTTCAGCGAAAAACACGAGCATCAGCCGAATGCTCCAAAACCTAGAGGCCGTTAACTAGCAACTGGTACAATACTTTTTATGGGACTTTTTCAAAAACAACCAATCAACCTAAAGCAAAATCTTCCATATTCAATCTCTATAAATACAGGAACCGTTTTGATAGTGGGTCTCGGAAACCCAGGTAAAGAATACGACCTGACGAGACATAATTTAGGATTTATGGCAGTAGATTCTTTCGCAACAAAAAACGAATTCCCAGCGTGGTCTGAAGAGAAAAAATTTAAAGGACTCATCACTTCGAAGAATGTTGGACCCGTTAAAGTTTTTCTTTTTAAACCCACTACATTCATGAATGACAGTGGACAGGCTGTGCAAGCCTTGGCAAGTTTCTACAGGATCGACGAACGTCGAATTGTTGCAGTGCATGATGAACTGGCAATTCCGTTTGGCCAAATAAGAAATCGAGTTGGCGGACAAGCTGCCGGTCATAATGGAATTAAATCCCTCATCCAGCACATTGGACCTAATTTTGGAAGAATAAGAATTGGTATAAAAAATAGTCTCAGTGCTGAAAAAGATACGAGTGATTTTGTTCTTAGTAAATTTAGCAAAAATGAACAACAACTATTGCCTGAACTGATTGGTGAAGTAGACGCTATAATGATTGAATATATCTATGGTAGTGAATTGCCCCTCGATACTAGAAAAATAATTTTATAATATGCTCGTTTCTATTGATATAAGTGATAAACACTTCGGTGATAAGGTTTTGTACAAAAATCTTCAATTTACTCTAGAGAAAAACGAAAAAGTAGGAGTTATAGGTCGAAATGGTGCAGGAAAAAGTACACTATTTGGCATGCTTGCTGGAACCGATACAGAGTTCGACGGAGAAATTAAAACAGCCAAAAATACCGTCGTAATAAGCACTCGACAAGAACATTCAGACATTGATGATCTTATGGTTATAGATTATATTCTCGACGAATTACCGCAGTACAAAAAACTAAAGAAAATTATCGATTCTTTCGGTAGCGATGGGAATACGAGTACCAATGCGATGAATCGATATAGCGACGCTCTAGAGCAATTCAGCAGCCTGGGTTATTACACAATCGAAGATACTGTTATAGAGAAATTAAAAACGTATCAAATAGACGAAGATAAGTCTCGCGGCCCACTTGAAAACCTAAGTGGTGGCCAAAAAAGATTTGTTGAACTCGTAAAAATTGCTAATGCAAATGCGGACTTAGCACTAATCGACGAACCTACTAACCACATGGACTACATCGCTAAAAATGAATTCATTGATTGGCTAGACAATGTTAGAAATCTTGCAGTACTTGTGATTACTCATGATCGTGATGTGCTTGAAAAAGTTGATCGAATCGTTGAGATCAAGGAGGGGAAAGCCCTGGTTTTCAAGGGAAATTATGATTCATACCTACTTCAAAATAGTTCATCAACCGTAACTGCTATAAAGAATTTTGAGATCGATGAAGCCACTATAGTAAATCTAAAGAAGCAGATTGAATTTGCCCGCGCACGTTCAGCCAAAGGTGGACCACGTTGGGTTACTCTCAGGGAACGCTACGAAAGAGAATTGAAAGAAATTCTTGATAATAGAAAAAAGCCAAGTTTTTGGATTGATAGAGAATCATTATCGAAACTACATCCAAAAGCTGCAGAAGGCTACGGAAAATATAAGGCAAAAAATATTCGGATTGCTACACAAGCTGGAACTTCCGATAACAAGGGGTATCAGCCAATTATAGAAGTAGATAATCTTTCCCTTGGATATAATGAACCCCTATTTGAACATATATCATTTAAACTCCTTGAAGGCGATAAGCTGCGATTCCACGGAAGGAATGGTGCCGGCAAGACGACACTTATTAAAACTATCCTCGCAACTGCAAGCGAAGAGAAAATCCCCGCTACTATTTATCAAGGAACTGTTGAAGTACGCCCTAAACTTGCAATAGGCACCTATGAGCAGGAAATAGGCGATAAATACATGGATATGGACTTAGAAAAGGCCCTAGAGCAACTTTATTTAGATAAAGATGTTCCTGTTAATGAACAGAAAGTCCGCCAACTAATGAGTGATTATTTATTTAATCCTTTAACTGACGCAAAAATACCTATACGACTTCTGAGTGGAGGGCAAAAAGCACGATTCCAAATCATCTCAATGCTTGCTAATAATCCTCAATTACTTATTTTGGATGAACCAACGAATCACCTTGACCTTCCAAGTATCGAAGAACTCGAAAACGCGCTGCACCGATTCAAGGGCGCAATCATTTTCGTAAGCCATGACGGATTCTTCGTTAAGGGTTTTGAGCACGAAACACTTCCTGTTGGAAAATAAAAGGAACTAAAAAGAGCCTATAGAGGGGGTGGGCACCACTATAGGCTCATATTAGCCTTCAACCCCGTACGACGAGCGTACAACGCTTTTAAAGCCCACCTCAATAAAACGAGGGGTTAAAGCTTACGGTTAAAGGCGTTAGTATGTTTTAGAACGCTTGAATAGTAAACTATTACGCTAGCGTGGAGGGTAACAACGCATGACGCACGCTCTAAAACAATCTAACAGCGTTGAGCAGTTTATAAATAAACTGATCAACAGCTAGAATTTTTTGGGGGTATAAGGTACGTAAAACGTAAGAATTTAACGTTTACGAAGCAAATAATAGCATTTCCTTTATTTTTTGTCAATAATATTTTACTAGATGTTTATGTTTATGCTTACATAGTATTTGCTTGCAATTTCATTCAATAGCATATAGTCTAAGTCTCGTTACAAATTAAATTTGATGTATATATATGAATAAAAAGAACCTTGTTATCGTTGAGTCACCAGCAAAAGCTAAGACAATTGAAAAATTTCTTGGCAAAGATTATGTAGTTCGAAGTAGCTTCGGGCACATTCGTGATCTTCCAAAAAAAGGAATAAGTATAGATATTGAGCACGATTTTGCTCCTACTTATGAAATACCTAGTGATAAAACCAAGGTTGTGCGCGAATTAAAAAAAGAAGCTAAGGGTGCTGACGTTTGGCTCGCAAGTGACGAAGACCGCGAAGGGGAAGCCATCGCTTGGCATCTGGCCGAAGCACTCGGGCTTGATACTAAAACTACTAAACGTATCGTCTTTCATGAAATAACAGAAACTGCAATCAAGAACGCCATTGCGCACCCAAGAACAATAGATATTAATCTCGTTGACGCCCAACAATCGAGGCGAATCCTTGATAGGATTGTTGGTTACGAATTATCTCCAGTATTATGGAAAAAGGTACGGCCAGGCCTAAGCGCTGGACGAGTACAATCAGTTGCTGTTCGACTTATCGTAGAACGTGAGAGAGAAATCAACGACTTCCAATTTGAATCAAGTTTTAGGGTTCAGGCCACTTTTACTAAAAATAAGGATGAGATTCCTGCAGAGTTAAATAAACGATTTTCTTCCGAAGAAGAAGCTAATAAGTTTCTAGAACTTGCGAAAACTGCTGAATTTAAAGTTAAGGATATTACCTTAAAACCCAGCTTAAGAAATCCGTCGGCGCCATTCACAACTTCAACCCTGCAGCAAGAAGCAGCCCGCAAATTAGGATTTAGCGTAAAACAAACAATGACTTTAGCGCAAAGGCTTTATGAAAACGGTCACATCACCTATATGCGAACAGATAGTACAAATCTGTCCGGTCTTGCCATCGCTTCTGCACAAAGTTATATCCTTGATAATTTTGGCAAAGAATACCATCAAGTTCGACAGTTCAAAACTAAGAATTCTTCTGCTCAAGAAGCCCATGAAGCTATTCGTCCAACTCATTTCGATAAGACTGTTTCGGGTGAAGATGAAAGTCAGAAAAAATTATATCAATTGATATGGAAGCGAACGCTTGCAAGCCAAATGACTCCGGCGAAAACTGATAAAACTGAAATAGCTATAAGCATTTCAAACCACTCAACGCTGTTTATATCTAAGGGAGAAATGTTGAAATTTGACGGTTTCCTCAAAGTTTACGGCGGCGGTAAAGAGGACTCTATTTTACCCGCTCTAAGCAAAGACGACATTCTTGCTCGACAGACTATTAACGCCCATGAAAGTTTCTCTAGGCCCCCCGCGAGATTCTCAGAAGCGAGCCTCGTAAAGGCACTCGAAGAACTAGGTATTGGACGCCCTAGCACATACGCTCCAACAATCAGCACAATCCAAACTCGCGGCTACGTTGAAAAAGCTGATCTAGAAGGCATCGAAAGGCCTGCTGTCGATCTAACGCTAGAAAAAGATACCATTAATCGATCTGTGATAGACGAAGTGTACGGAGCAGATAAAGGTAAGTTACTGCCAACACATGTCGCAGATGTTACGACTGACTTTTTGGTTAAATATTTCGGGGATATCATTAACTCTAGTTTTACCGCTACCGTCGAAAAAGATCTAGACGAAGTAGCTGAAGGAACTGTTGTATGGCAAAAATCACTTAAAGAATTCTATGAAAAATTTCATCCTTTAGTTGAAAAAGCTGGCGATGCCACTAGGCAAGAAACATCTCAAGCGAGACTTCTTGGAAATGACCCTAAATCAGGAATACCAATTTACGCTCGATTCGGACGATTTGGACCGATGCTTCAAAGAGGCGAAGTTGAAGATGAGAAAAAACCCGATTTTGCCCCAATGCCTGCTGGCATCAAACTTGAGAACGTTACACTTGAAGAGGCACTCACGATGTTTACCTTACCAAGACTCGTCGGCAACACGAAAGAGGGTGAAGAGATCAGGGCAAATATTGGAAGATTTGGACCCTATATACAGATAGGCAAAATTTTTGTTTCCATAAAGCCCCTCGACCCTTTTGCTATTACACTTGAAGAGGCACTAGAGCTCTACGCAAAAAAACAAGAAACAATAGCCAATCGAGAAATTAAAATATTTGAAAAAGAAGGAATAAGCATACTTAATGGTCAGTATGGACCCTACATAACAGACGGTAAAAAGAATGCAAGAATTCCAAAAACTACCGAACCAAAAGATATAACCCTAGAACAAGCAAAAGAAATGCTTGCTAAGGCAAAGCCAGCTCGTAAAAAAATCACTCGACGGCGTAGTAAATAGAATTTTAACTCCTTTAAATCGCCCAATTGCATAAGAACTTTCTATGCGTTAAATATGCAATTGTGTCTACTTTGTGCTACAATAAATCTAGAAAACCATATTGTTGACTAAATATAAGGTTTATTGTATTATATACATAGTAAATATGCATCCCTTGTGCAAACAAAGCACCATTTATAAGGAGTAACCATTCATATGCCGAGCAAATCTAAGTCAGCCGTAAGTTCACTCGATCTCGAAGTCGCAACAAAAGCTGTCTTAAATTCAATTGAAAGAGAACGAGAGCAAGAAATTATCTCTCGTAGATTTGGCCTCTTTGATCGCAAAGAAACTCTCGAACAAATAGGTGAATTTTTAGGAATCACGCGAGAACGAGTTCGACAATTAGAAAAAGTTGTTGTTACTAAATTAAAATCTAGTGCTACTAATAATAATCTACAAGCAATTACCGATGTAGATAAAGAAATCCTCGATATTCTTAGCCGTAATGGAAACGTGATGCGCGTATCTGCACTAGCGGGGCTTTTAAGTAAAAATGGCGACAAGATTGACCAAGCTAGAATTGGGTTTCTATCTGAACTTTCGCCCAGATTAAGTGTTATTGAAGAAAGTGACCATTTCTTTTACAGCGTTGGGTCTAAAGATGCGAATGATGAGAAAAAGATTCGCGAACTTTCTAATAAAATAGTTGAAGTTATTAAAAAGATTGGCGTTCCAGTAGAGATTGATCAAGTGGCGCAACAGCTTAAAGATACTGATATTACTCATATTGCTTCACTTGCAAGCACTTCTAAGCATTTAGCGCAGCTCAATGGTCAATGGGGCCTCACTAAGTGGCCTACCGTTAATCCCCGCAATATTCGCGATAAGATTTACGTTATCCTTAAAGAAAACCAAAAACACATGCACTTCAACGAAATAGCCGAAGCTATTAAGATTTCTGAATTTAAAAGAAAAGATGTCACGACACAGGCAATCCATAATGAACTCATAAAAGATAAACGATTCGTTTTAATTGGTAGAGGTATTTATGCACTTCAAGAATGGGGCTACAAAAAAGGAACTGTTGCAGACATGATTTCTGAAGTACTCGCCGAAGCGGGCGAAGCATTACATCGGGATGAAATCGTGAAACGAGTTCTTAAGCACCGATACGTAAAAGAGACGACAATTCTTCTTAATTTACAGGGTAAAACCCAATTTAAGCGCGTTGCAAAAGCAACTTACGCTCTCGAAGATTTATCTTAAGTGCAGTCTGATTGATTCAGATGTATAATACTACTTGTGGCTAAATTAAAATTCCATTAAATATGTCTGACAATAAACCCAAACACGCCTTATTATTGCTGCAAATTCCACGCACCAATGATAAAAAAGAACTTGCTGCCGAACAAATGTTTGCGGCTCTTCATGGCATACTAAAACCTAAGAGAGAAGTGGTTAAGGGTTTCCAAGATCAAATTAGCTTCGAAATAGCTGCCATAGGCCAACAAATTCGATTTTACGTGTGGGTACCTCGTTCATTACAAAGTTTTGTTGAAGGTCAGATATACGCGCAGTATCCAACTGCTCAGATATCTGAGCTTGACGAAGATTATGCTAACAGAATGATGCCACAATCTACGATTCATACCGCCGAACTCACCCTTACAGATAATGAGACGATTCCAATAAAATCTTTTCCGAGTTTCGAAGTAGACCCGCTTGCTGCTATCACCGCCACCTTCTCGAAATTAGAGCAACCGAACGAAGAAATGTGGGTACAAGTCATCGTGCGACCAATCTCAAATGAATGGCATCGACAAAGCTCAAAAATTGCCAACAGAATCAAGAGCGGGAAGGGAATTAGGGGCTCAAATGGCATTTCTACGGGATTCAACTATCTAGGGCAAGCCCTGGGGGCTCTCGTTAGACCCCCCACGGAATCTGGTAAAACTTTCGAACCATCAGAGCGAGACAAAACAAGAATTGCTGCAATTGAAGAAAAAAGCCGGAAACTAGGCTATCAGGTTAAAATACGAATCGTATATGCCGGTAACGACCAGGTAACAGCAAGAATGCGAATGCAGGCAATGGTCGGTACATTTAAACAATTTAATACAACTAACCTCAATGGATTTGAGAGCAAATTTCCTAGCTTCGACCCAAGTAAATTAGCCGATTACCATGCAAGAGCTTTTTATGATAGAGGGTTTATCCTTAACATCGAAGAAGTCGCTAGCTTATATCACTTGCCACATACTACCGTTGAAACACCTAATATAGTATGGGCAACAACAAAGACCGCTGAACCCCCTTCGACACTTCCTTCATTTGGTCAACATGACGAAAAAGCAATTAGCCTCTATGGAACTACTAATTTTAGAGGAACAAAAACTATGTTTGGTCTACTTAGAGCAGACAGGGGTAGGCACGTATATGTGCTAGGGCAAACAGGGACAGGAAAGTCTGGTCTTCTAGAGCTACTAACACTATCCGATATCTATTACGACCAGGGTTTTGCGGTCATAGATCCGCATGGTGATTATGCCTCTAACGTGCTCCAGTTTATACCTGAAAGACGAATCAATGAAGTAATCTACTTCAACCCCGCAGATACTGAATTCCCGATGGGTTTTAATCCGCTAGAGATATCTGATTCAGCTAGTAAGGGTCAAGTGAGCAGTGAGTTGGTTGGAGTACTGAAGCGAATGTTCGATTCATGGGGACCTCGGCTCGAATATATCCTACGCTTTACTATCCTTGCATTATTAGATTACCCAGATGCAACAATGCTTGATATTACCCGTATGCTTACTGAAAAGAAATTTAGAGAAGAAGTTATTTCTCATATTGATGATCCTATTGTTAGAAACTTCTGGGTAACTGAATTTGCAAGCTGGAACGAAAAATTCGCCAGTGAAGCGGTCGCCCCAGTGCTAAATAAGGTGGGAGCCTTTACAGCAAACCCAATTATTAGAAACATAATTGGGCAACCAAAAAGCACCTTCAATATCCGAAAAATAATGGATGAAGGCAAGATACTTATAGTTAACCTATCAAGAGGACTAATCGGGGAAGATAATGCTGCGATTTTGGGAGCGATGTTGGTTACTAAGATCCAACTAGCAGCTATGAGCCGTGCTGATATTCCTCGACTTGAAGATCGTAAGCCATTCTACTTGTATGTTGATGAATTCCAAAACTTTGCTACTGATAGCTTTGCCGTTATTTTAAGTGAAGCTCGTAAATACGCCCTCAATTTAACGATTGCGAACCAATACATATCTCAAATGGAAGATACCGTCAGAAGCGCTGTATTTGGCAACGTGGGCACAATTATAACGTTCAGGGTAAGTCCAGACGATAGCCCATTCCTAGTTAAATACTTTGAGCCCCAATTTGAGGCAAGCGATCTATCAAATTTCCATAACAGGAGCTTTGTAACTAGTATGAGTATCAATGGAGAAAAAGCAGCCGCTTTCTCAGGAACAACTTTAAATATTCCAGCTTCTCAAATAAACAACGCCACTAAAATCATAGAGTATTCAAGAAAAATGTTTACCACTGACAAACCATCAGTCGAAGAGATGATTCGTCTACAGACTCAAAAGAAAATAGTAACACCACATGAATTGATAAATCATCCGATTAACCAGAAAATTCCTGCGGCAATAACATCAACACTCATTGAAGCAGTTTCGGGCGGAAGCCCAGAAAAACTAAGTTCAGCCAAAAAGAGAAGGTTACGACGAAAGAAGCAGGCAACAGTATCTGCAAGCGCTACTCCTTTAATCGCACAAACGCAGGCTGAGCCTATCACAGAAAAAAAAGAACCAGAACAAGACAATACTATATTACATTTACGATAAATAACGTTCATAAAAGTTAGAACATTTTACGAACATAATAATATACAATTGTAACTAGAATATTGAAGGTGATTAATAAAAATTATTACTAAATTGATAACAAATAACAGATGAAGGAAAGGGCGATTGAAAAAAATTACAGGGGCCAATTATTCATATCGGGTTAGACCCTACAGGGGGCCATTGCAACCTATCACTTCAATGTCGCACAATATATCTTTTACGACATTATTATTGTACAAAACCATGTTTGGTAGTGCCTTATCAACAGGGTATACATTGCGAATATCGCAATATTCAAGGTGTAATTCGCTACGTATCAGTATGCAATCCCATTGCTCTGTACTATTGAAAAAACGTACTTATAGTCCAGTAATTATTTTTAAATAGTTATCCACAGGTTTATTTGCATTTTCAGGCCTTTTGTTGCTTTATTGACCTTCCCCCTACCTTTCCCCTTTTTTTATTAAAATTTGCTTTTTTATAAATATGTTGTTGTCATATGTTAAATCTTTAATCATTCACAAAAAAAGAAAATGAACAATTTACGAACACTGAGATAGTGGGGGGCTACTGGTAGAAAACTTTGTTCGTAAGCCGAACATCTATATACTGAGCCGGCATTTGCCCTAATAGTTTTAGTTTTGCTTCTGTTGCTCTGAGGGAACCATATTGCGCAAGGGCGTTAGGGTCAAGAGAGTATTTAGCAAAATATGACTTCCCTACTTCTGCAATATCTACTTCATAAGGGTTACTAGAAAGTGTGTATACGGGGAAACTATTATCGGCCTTATATTGAGCCATGAGCTGAAGCAGCTCATTTGCTTCCTCGGGTGAAAGAACTTGCTCACGTGCTTTGTTATTTACACCTGAACCATTTATCAACCGAGGCAGTGATTGATACATCTTAAGGCTTTCACTGGCTGGGAGTGATGCCCTACCCTTTTGATCAATGATAAAATCTGGGGCGCCCTTTTGTTGAAATATCATAAATGGTTTTCCTGTATTTATCGTAATAACAGGATTATGCCCAAGCAAAGATGATCTAACGTCAATTGAAGAAGCCTCTGGTATCAGTTCCATTAATTTTGAGGAATCACTTTGTGCCTGAAGAAGAAATTTTAATTTATTCCTAATATCACCTGCCATTACTTGTTGGCCTATTATTTGGTATGACTTAAGCGATCTGTACTGCGTGCCATTAATTTTAATAACAGGATCCGCTCCGAGCAATGAAGAATATACGCAAATAAAAACTATTAAGACTATACCGATCGCTTTAGTTAATTTACTCTTTCCCAGTTCAAACTTTGGCTTAACTCTTTGCGTTTCTGCCCTTCCTCGTTTTCTTTCAAAAGTATCTAACTGTTTTCTTGAAGCTGAATAATAGGAAATTACTTTTTCAGATTTTTGCGAATAACTAGGGCGTCGGCCCTCTTCTTTAACCTTTTTTTTAAACATTTTTACTCATGGCCTCCCAAAGAACATCTACAATGTTTTTTGCAGCACCAGGTACCGCTAGCTTGCTTAAATTAAGCGCCAACTTTTCTCTTAACATTTTATTATTTTCAAGTGTTAGAATTTCTTCAAGTAATTGTTTTCCTTGAGATACTTCTAATTCTTTTTCATCAACAATAACGCCCGCATCATTTGCTTTTATTATTTCTGCATTTTTTGTTTGATGACCTCCGGTAAGTATGGGATTAGGTACTAATATTACACACTTATGTTGAGCACTTAATTCATGAATACTACTTCCTGCACGCGAAACCACTATATCGGATGCTGCTGTTATAGTATGAAGATCATCACTATAGGAATATAGTAATATTTTTTTTCTAACTTCTTCTTCCATTTTGCTATAACTTTCATGAATAGCTGCAAAATGCGCTTTCCCGGTTACATGAATAATCGTTCGTTTATCAGAGCCTCTTAAATATTCTTGTGCAATCTGTTGAACGGCGGTATTTAATCGTAAGGCTCCTAAACTACCGCCGATAAATGAAACAACAAAACTATCAACCGAAATACCAAGATGTTTTTTTGCAATTCTTTCATCTTCACGTGTTACTGCAGTGATATCTTTTTTAATTGGTAATCCGGTTAGACGAATTGTTTTTTTATCATATTTGTAAGAGTCCACGGGCATAGCGACAGCCTGCAACTTAGAATATCTGGAGAGTATTCTATTTGTGAGTCCTGGTACTGTATCGGAATCGTGCGTTACTACTGGAATCCTCAAAAGTGCCCCAGCGAGTCCGACAGGAAGCCCCACAAAGCCACCCTTTACAAAAATGACGTCCGGTCGCCACGTTACTAGATGAATCAGGCTTTGCGAAAACCCTAATAAAAATAAAAATAAATCTCTGATATTTTTCAATGTAATTTGAGGATTTTGTAAATATACAAGCTTACTAATCTTATGGTATCTTCTAAATTTTCCTGCAAAAATTAAATATGTTTTTTCAAAATCTTGTGATTTTTCAACAAGCTTAACAAATGGATCACCATAATTCCCGATATATCTAATGGAAGATTCTGGATGCTCTTTTTTAAGCTCAGATGCTACTGCGAGTAATGGTGTAACGTGGCCGGCTGTTCCCCCGCCTGTCATCATGACTTTCATATGGGCTCCTTTCATCTTCAAATCCTTTTCTGTTCTGCCTGATATTCGTAACGGATGATATCTGGAAAACAATTCCTACTGCGGCCATTGTAAATATCATACTGGTACCGCCATAACTAATAAAGGGTAACGGGATTCCTTTAAGCGGAGCTAAGCCTATCATAGCGGAGATATTAAACGCAGCCTGGAAAGCAATCCAAGTGAATGCCGAAACCACAACTAACTGATAAGCCCTGTTGGGAGCATAACGAATAATTCTGATAATCCTGAAGAGTAAAGCTGCGTAAATACTAAGAAGAACTATACAGCCTATAAAACCAAATTTTTCAGCATAAATAGCGAAAATTGAATCATTAGTAGATTCAGGCAAATATCCAAAATCTTGGACACTGTTGCCTACCCCAAGACCAAGCAGACCACCACTGCCAACTCCTACTAGTGCTTGGCATTGTTGATATCCAGAGGCAGAACAAGCCCTTTCCGGCTGAAGAAAATTCAATAGTCTCTCTCTACGGTATGGTGTACTTGAAATCGCGACAGTAATTAAAAAACCAACGCCCAATACGGCTATGATAAAACCTTTCATTTTTATACCTGCAATGAAAATCATAGCAAAAAGCATCATAAGCAATACAACAGTTGACCCTAGGTCCTTCTGTAGAAAAATTATAGTGATAGCGAACGCCACAACGACTGCTAGTTCAATTTTCATTTTTTTTAAAGAAAAATGTTCGTGGTGCTTTACAAAATTAGCTAGGTAAAAAGCTCCGAGGATCATAAAAATAAATTTCACAAACTCAACAGGCTGAAAAGAAAGAAATCCAATTTGTATCCATCTGTTTCCGATACCCCCCATCACAAGGGTAGCCAAAATCATTAAAAAACTTATTATTAGTAACGGCTTCTGATATTTAAGCCAATCTGTTAATCGAACCTTAAAGGCGACAAAAAAAGCAACTAACCCAATGAGAATATCTACGAATTGTCTTCCAACAAAATAATTAGCAGACACATTCCCACCTTGTGCCGCTAACGCTGGTCCAATTGAATAAATAAGAATGAGCCCAATACCCATAAGAATTAAAACCAATACAAGTATCCAATGGTCGGGCCTATGTTTGCGCACTGGAAGCTCTCCTGCGCCACTATGACGCCGCTCAGTGCGCGAAATCATACAAATCCTCCAACTATTGCAAGTAATATCCCTACGCTAGCGAAAACAGTTCCTAGAATCCAAAAACGCATAGTAACTTTTGTTTCAGGCCAACCTATGGCCTCGTAGTGATGGTGTATCGGGCTTATTTTGAAAATCTTTTTTCCATTCCTAAATTTCTTAGAAAGAACTTGCAAGATCACAGAACCCGCTTCTGCGACAAACACAAATCCAATCACTGGTAACAAGAAAAGCGTATCGGTCATCATAGCGACAACACCCAATGTTGTACCTAAAGCAAAACTTCCAATGTCCCCCATGAAAAATCGAGCAGGAAATATATTAAACCAGATATAAGAGAGCAATGAGCCAACTATGGTGAGGCAAAGCGCTGCAATGCCATACTTACCTTGGAATAACGCAATAATTGCATACGCTGCGAAAGAAGTCGCCAGTAACCCCCCCGCCAAGCCATCTAAGCCGTCTGAGATATTTACAGCATTTGCAGTTGATACTACTACTATTACAAAAATAGGAATAATTAGCCATCCGACCAAGAGAGCGCCAGCTCCAGGTAGATGAATAGAGTTAAAGCCGTCTTTTTGATAAAACCACCAGCCGCCAACAAGAGCAACAGATGAAATTAAAAGAAACTTTATCTTGGATCTTAGGCCCGCAACACCAGAGCCGTCTCCCCTTATATTAATATAGTCATCGAGAAGCCCAACCAAACCAGAACCAACTAATGCAGCAAGGGGGAGCCAGGTTTGTCCCCTATCTAAGTTAAATAACAATGTAACTACTGATACAGCAGCAACCATAATTAAACCTGCCATTGTTGGTATATTACGCCTGTGCTTTTCACCATGTAATTTTTGTAATTCTGTTGCTTTTTCGCCAGTCAAAGTAGTTGTGCGGAGTTTTTTCCACCAACGATATTTATAGGCAATGGTGGTGTACACGGGTGTCAACAGCATGCTGAAGGCAAATCCATAAAAACCTAAAACAAAAATATGCACTAAGGATGAATTCTGTATTGATAAGAGTGTGTTTGTCATAATTTTTTGTATTTATTCGGCTATTCTTATTAAGTAATTATACCATAACTATATCTAGTTAGATTTCGGTTGTATGGGCAGATCATTCAAAATCTGATTGCTTATGGTCGTCCATACTTGCGAGGCCGCTACACTAGCGAATCCAGACGCCTTTGGATCGTCTAGCCTAACGAGGATTATATACTTTACGTTATCTCCTCCAATAAAACCTATGTATGCCCCATTATATGCATTGGTTTTATAGCCTCCTTTGCCATCTGATTGTTGAGCGGTACCACTTTTTGCACCTATATCGTATCCAGTTCGTACCGCTTTAGTATTGTTTACCTTCAGGGAATTAATCATCAAGTTTTTTACATCCTTACTCGCATTAGATGAAACAACATTGGATTTTATAACCTGCGGCTTGAATGTATAAATAACGTTGCCGTTAGAAGATTCGGATTGAATTAAAGTAGGCTTATAGTAAGTTCCTCCGTTAGTTAGTGCTGCATACGCAGCTGCAAGTTGTATCGGTGTGACCGTCATACCTTGTCCAAATGACATATTTGCGTATCTCAAATTCACCGCCTGACCTGATGTCGAGTCATTAACAAAGCCACTCGATTCACCGCCCTGTTCGATCTTAGTAGGATTGCCGAACTGATAATGATTAACGAGATAATCGTAATAATTTTGTCTTGCCTTAGCATTGATTGGGCCTTCATTAATACTAGCGTAATCTCCTTGCTGTATTTGCTGCTGTGTAGCTCCGAGTGTCTTTAGAGTAAAAACTGCGCCTACATTCAATGACTTACTGATCACATCTTGAAGCGACATGGTTTGCGTGCCCCAATCTTTCGAATTACTGATAGTAAAGCCATCGATAGTAACAGCATTTGTGTCAATATATGTAGTTGCTGGTGTAGCTGTCCCTAAAGTGAATGCTGCTCCCATGAGAAGTGGCTTCATAACCGAGCCAGGCTCCCATGCGTCCGAAACTGCTAAATTAGAAAAAACCGAAGAATTTGAAACATTAGAAAAATTAGTGGGATCGTAGGTAGGAAAATCAGCCATAGCTTTAATCGCACCAGTAGTAGCATCCATAATGAGTGCACTTCCCTGAGTGGCTCCATCCTTTTGCACACCCTCTTTCAGTGCCTGCTCGACGATATGCTGCATAGTAATATCTATTGTAAGTGTTACATTTTTGGGTGCGATTTCTTTTTGCTTAATTACGCTGGTACCCAAAACAAGTGGCACTCCATTAACATCCGTAACCCTATAGACTTTTCCAGCTTGACCCGCCAGCTCCTTTCCTAAAGCTTGCTCAACTCCATACTGACCCTGCCCGTCATCATTTACAAAACCTAAGACCTGAGATGCAAGCTGCCCTTGTGGGTACGTGCGTTCATTTACTTGTTGAAGGGTTATTCCGACTAGATTCAACGATTTTATTTTATCTGCAGTTATTGAATCAATTTTCTTTGATAAAACTGAATACTGAGTGCGGGCCGTTAGCTTCTTCTTAATACTAACAGAATCAATACTAAGGATTGGCGAAAGTTTCGATGCCACGTCACTAGTGTCTTTAATTATCGCCGGGTTTGCGACAACCGTAAACTTGATAACATTCAAGACGACAGGCACTTTTCCGTTACCATCAGATAAATAGATTATTCCTCTTGGTGAAGAAGGGTTAAAAAGTCGCGAATGCTCTGATGAAGCAGATTGTTGATAGTACTCGTGTTTAATTATCTGTAGATAAAATAATCTGGATATCAAAACAAATCCTGCAAAAATGAGCGCATATTTCAACCAATTGATCCTAGTGGAGCTGTCAAAAATAAAATTTGTTTTATTGGGTTTCATAAATGTTACAGACAAATTACTGTCTGCTCAAATTATAACCTAATTTGTTACAGTTGCCGTAGGTGCTACGGGCTGCATGGCGGTTGCAACACTGCTATTTTGTACTTTATCGAGCCCCTGCTGCCTAGACGCCTGCACCTGCAAACTAGCGTACTGGTCTTGAAGCTGTTGCTGTTGAGTAGTTAGATTATTAATAGTATATCCGAGTGTATTTGTTTTAGTGACCTGGGTAAGATACAGTAATCCGAGTAAACAAATAATTAATAATACAACTATTACATTAGAGATTGGCCCAAGACCAGTTTTGATTACCCCTACTGTAACAACATTATGGTTTCGTTGGTAAGCAGTTGCTTTATTTGTTGATATTTTTTTTCCGTATGTCATATTTTTTATTTTGTGCCACTCACCTTTTTTAGAGATGAGTGGCTTTCGTTTAATTGCTATAAGGTTGTCCTGTTATAAAACAGAAACGTGCACCTTATGAGCAACTGACCGACCAGTGATTTTAATTTTCATCGCTGGTCCTTTCTTTTATTTTTTATTTTGCTGCGACTCGTAATTTAGCACTACGTGAACGCGGATTTAAAACTAATTCATTTTTGCTCGCTACTATGGCATTCTTGGATACTATTTTAAATTCAGCATCGTACCGATTTCCGCCAAACTCATTAAAGTAGTTTTTAACTATGCGGTCTTCGAGGCTGTGAAAACTTATAATTCCAAGTCTTCCGCCAGGATTTAGCAAACTAAACCAAATAGGTAGTGCCTGCTCCAGCTGGAGTAACTCATTGTTAACTGCAATTCTTAAAGCTTGAAAAGTTTTAGTTGCAGGATGTTTCTTAAGCCACTTTCCTGAAGTGCGAGCAATTATTGTTGCGAGTTCTTCCGTAGTCTTAAAAGGCCTATTATCTACGATAATTTGCGCAATCTTATTTGCATGCGGTTCTTCTCCGTACACTTTTAAGATATGAGCAATCTCTTCCTGAGTCCATTCATTCACGATTGAAGCAGCTGTCAAAATTTGACTCTGATCCATACGCATATCTAATGGCCCCGGATTTTGAAAGCTAAAACCACGACTCGCTATGTCAAGGTGCGGTGATGATACGCCCAAATCTGCTAGTATAAGATCAAATTTTTTACCTTTATCTTTAAGTACTCGCGATGCCGTCAGAAAGTCTGAGTGCAATACTTCTACTTTTTTGTTAAAAAGGCTATTGAGATGATCGACTGCCATTTGGTCTCTATCAACTAGTACACTTTCAGAATAGTTTTTTGTTACCTTTAAGATGGCCCCGCTGTGACCACCGTAACCGGCAGTCATATCTAGGTATGCTTCCCCTTCTTGAGGGTTAAGGTATTTAATAACTTCTTCTAGTAATACTGGTTTATGCATTTTGTTTTTATTTTTATTTTTGCAAGATCACCGATTCAGTAGCCAACTTTTTGTTTTTTTGCTGTTTTTGTTTTTGTTTGAAAATCAATCATTTGCCTTGCGTTGCAAATTTAAAAAATTCGCCTAAAAGGTAAAGATTATTTTCTACTTAAGTTTTGAGAGACTTATGTGTGAGGTGGAGTTTTGGGAGGTGTTTTGTTGAGAAAGGTGCAAGGGTTTTTAGCGTAGACCCCTCTACCTACGTGTTGACTACCGAATCGCTAATCTCGAGTCGGTGTTTTATACCAAGTTGTTAATGTAAGCAGACTACTGTGCGCTTATTCGCCAATAACTTCCGGCTCTTACAGCAACAATATCTTTCTTGATACCTGCGTACTTTAGATGATGTAGCTCGAGAGTAATTCTCCCTTGCTTCAAATCTAAAACGCTTGCTGCTTTTCCTGCTCTAAACTTCACGTTCAGGTCGGCGATTCTTTCATCGAGAATGCTTCCAGAAAGTTCGGGTTCAACTTTCTGTTCCCATACCTGTTGTGAATAGAGATGCAGATATTTGCCAAAGCCGCGAGTGACGACTACACCGCTTTTGAACTCGCCTCGAACCTCGACTGGCATTGTCAGTCTTCGCTTATCGTCAAGCTTTCGTTCGAAGTAGTCTACGGTGGCCATTATTTAATCTGCTTAGTGGTTTTTGTTTCGTTGTGGTGTTACCCACTTTTACCCACTGATGAAAGGATACTACCCACGATTACCCACTGCAAGCACTTTATGTACTTTACACTAAAGAAGATGAGGAGTTATCCACAGTTTGTTCGTAAACTATTCTTGGAGCGCTATTTATATGCTCTTTTTATATATTTATCCACAATACTCTTCGAAGAAAGTATATCCATAATTACTTTAGAAATTTTCTTAGAATCATGCCTAATTAAAGTCCGTTCAATTTTGTCATTTTTATTTTTTCTGGGAATTTTTAAATCCAGGATATTGGCCCCAATGGTTTTATATGTTTTTTGAGAAAATTCTTTAGAAATATAGTTAACAGGATATTCCTTCTCTTTTGCATACTGTTTGAGCATCGAAGCCGATGGCTTTTTAGTATTGTAGATTACATAATCTATGCTGTTTTTGCCGATGAATCTCTCAACCTCATTGACATACTCTGCAACGTCCCAGCCATCAGTCTGGCCCGGTTTCGTAACAAGGTTAGTTATCTGAATTTTAATAGCTTTCGTTTTTGACAATGCGTCAGCAACACCATCGACGATTAGAGCTGGGATTATGGATCCGTAAAAGTTTCCAGGCGCTATTATTACTGCATCTGCATCCAAGATAGCTTTTTTAGCGATTGGGTTTATCCACGCATGTGGATGCAGCCGGAAATCTGGCTTAGATTTACCACTAAAAGTACTGTTACCAATTTTATACTCTCCCTTAATCTCTTTATTGTCATCAAGCATAAATAAATGGGTGTTATCCAGAGTTATGGGAACTACTTTACCTGTTATATTAAGAATTTTTGAGGCTAACGCTATTGCTTCACCAAAATCTTGAGTCATCTGCTCTACTGCTGTTAAGAATAAATTTCCAAAGCTATGTCCGTCCATTGACCCTTCGCCGAAACGAAAATTAAATAATGAACGAATCTGTTCGCTAGAATTCGAAAGCGCCACTAGGCACTGACGAACATCACCTGGCGGCAAGACACCATACTGATCTCGAAGTACTCCAGTAGAGCCTCCGTCATCAGCCATGGTTACGAGTGCAGTTATTTCATTGGTAACATGCTTCAGGTCGCTAAGCAGTGTGTAGGACCCGGTTCCTCCACCGATTACGACTATCTTTGGGTTACTAAGTTTTCTCTTCATGGCTGTCTCTAGGCTTCTCCTTGAGTTCATCAGCCCACCATAAGGCACTATTTCTAATAGTTCGTTTCATATCATTTTCTCTATCAACGCTAACAAGTCCAAATTTAGGCCACCAACCATACGCCCATTCAAAATTATCTAAAAGACTCCAGTGTAAATATCCGTGTAGATTAATATTCTGGGCTTTCGCTGACTCAATTGCATGCATTGTTTCGCTTAGCCACCACTGCCTGTACTTATCATGCTCATCAGCTAATCCATTTTCAGTAATAATTATGGGCTTATTTGGATAATGTGCATTAATCTTTTGCAATAAAGGAAGTATTCCCTGCGGGTTCATATACCATCCGAGATCATTGGCCGGCTTATTGATTGTAATTTTTTTGAACCCTCTATAGTAGTCAGTAAAGTAATAATTAAAACCGACAAAATCTTGATAATTGCGAATCCTATTTAACCACCACCAGTTCCATCCATAACGAATAATACGTACCGATATTTCATCAATCAAATTATCAGGCCGTGATGGCTGTACGTTAACGAGCTGTTGGGCGACTCCAATTTTCATTTTGGGGTAATTCTTTTTTATGACCCTCCAGGCAATTTTGTGCGCTTGAGCTAAATTAGCATATACCCTTATGGCGATAAAAATATTTTTTTTCTGTGGTGGCCATAAACCCTGTTCATAGCTAAAAACAGAGTAGACGTTCGGTTCATTCAGAGTAATTACATAATTAATATTTTCAAAAAGATCAGCCGAAATTTTTTCGATGAAATATTTGAAATATTTTAAATTTTTTCTTTTTCTGAATCCCCCTTTTTCAGCGAACCAAATCGGTACCGTCCAGTGCCAAATATTTAAGAAAGGTTCAATATTACGAAGCCTTAATTCATTTATATAATCTTTATAATGATCAAGCGCCTGCTGGTCCCAAGTATCTTCTGTGGGCTGAATCCTAGACCATTCAATTGTAAACCTAAAAGAATTAAGATTAAGTTTTTTTAGAATATCAAAATCTTCCTTGTAGCGATTGTAGTGATCTACTCCGGCACCAGAAATATAATTATCAATAGACTCGGCTCTATTTTTTATTTGTTGCCAATTTTCAAGTTCGCCAAGCTGCTTTTCGGCGCCATCAGCCAACTCAGGGGCAATTTCTTTTTCCCATACGCTCCATTGATTAAAATTGTTACCCTCGACCTGATGGCTTGCAACACTAGCTCCCCAAAAAAAATCGTTATCCTTCATGAAGTTATTGTAACCCAACCAATACTATTAAGCTTTCGATGTGTGGCGTTCTTGGGAAAAAGTTATATCCCTTGGCACTTTTGATCTTAAACCCACCCTCAACCAACATTTTTATATCTCTTGCTTGGGTACTTGGATTGCAAGATAAATATATGATCTTCTTTGGCTTTGACTCAATTAATTTTTCAACAACATCACTGTGGAGACCTGCACGAGGAGGATCGACGATTACAGTCATTCCATTTTTAATAAAATCTAGAGCATCTTCAGAGCGAGCCTTTAAAACTTCGACTTTTTTCAAATTTGCAGAATTAATTTTTGCTATACCAATAGACTCTTCATCGCTATCAATTAAAATTAGTTTTTTATCCCCTGCGACACTTAAGCCGATGCTACCCACACCTGAATAGTAATCAATTACATCTGTATCAGTTTTATCAATATTTTTCTTAATATCAATTAGCGACTGCTCATAAACAGGAACATTAACTTGAAAAAAAGATCTTGTCGTGTAGAGGAACGCGCCGTTCGCTAAATCGTCAGACAACATATCTTCACCAAAACTTTTTAATAATTCTGTGGTCACAGACGCTGGACTTTTAGGGTTAGAAAAAATAATTTCTAAGCCTTGGAATTCTTTAGATAAATTATCCAGTTTATCTGCACAGCTAGGATCCTTCAAAAATAAGCTAGCAAACACTTCTCCGTCTTGCGTTGATCTAAATATGACACTCTTGAGCATTCTTGCCTGTATCTTGTTTGTGTTGATAAAGGCTATTAACCGTTTCCCAGCTTCATTTATTACTTCAGAAGCTATGTCAGATTCAAGAAGTACAATTTTTAGATGCGTTCCTCGTTGATGGAGCGCAAGACTTACTTTTTGCGTTTCTTTATCGAACCAAAAGTTATATTCCATTTTATTTCTATAGTGCGATGCTCTTTTATCCTGAAAGAAATCATCCCATTTTACATCAAGCTTTGCTCGTTCAAAAAGTTCTTTCAAGATAGAATCTTTTAGTTTTGCCTCATATTCGTAGTCGATGTTTTGCCAAGGGCTTGTTGACATATACGTGAGAGGATCGTTAGGAATAATCCTATTCGGGCTTTCATTAATAACTGCCGAAACAACTCCTTCACACCAATCCTTTTTATTTCGAGTAATTTGAATCTCGACTTTTTCATTATCGAGCGCCCCCCAAACAAAGCATTTTTTTCCATCTTGAAGTGTAGCAAGAGCTTGCCCACCGTAAACCATCTTTTCTGTCGTAACAATTATATTTTTATCACCCATATTTATAAATCTTTTACGGATACTCTTTTTTGCTTAGTAGTATCCCTGTCTCGAACGGTAACTGTATCATCAACGAGCGTATCAAAATCAATAACTACACATTTGGGAGTCCCAATTTCATCTTGTCTACGATATCGTTTACCAATGTTTCCATTATCGTCCCACATCACATTTTGATATTTTTTTTGTAAATTTACATAGACATCTCTGGCTTTTTTGACTAGTTCTGGCTTATTTTTCAAGAGTGGGCTTACGCAAAACTTTATAGGCGCCAACTCGGGAGGAAGCTTTAAATATATTCTTTTATCACCATTAATTTCATCTTCTGTATATGCTTCTGCTAGTACTGCCATCAGAACTCGTTCAACCCCAAAACTAGGTTCAATTACGTGTGGTATAAACTTATTATTGCTTCCCTTTTGTATATATTCCATAGACTTTCCGGTTGCTTTTTGTATATTCAAAAGATCAAAATCGGTTCGGTATGCAAGCCCCATTAGCTCTTCTTTACCAATTGGAAATTCATATTCGAAATCTATAGTTCTTTTGCTGTAGTGAGCTCTATCATTATCTGGTACATCCAGCTCATGGATTTTCGCAGCATCAAGTCCTAAAGCTTTAAACCACACATAAATATCTGTTCTCCATTTTTCAAATGATTTCTCCCATTCATCCGGGTGCACGAAGTATTCTACTTCCATTTGCTCCAGTTCTCTTACTCTAAAAATAAAATCCCTGGGGCTTATTTCATTTCTGAATGCTTTTCCTATCTGCGCAACACCAAACGGCATATCTGGATAGATGGTATCGACTATATTTTTATAATTTGTAAATATGCCCTGTGCGGTTTCGGGTCTCAAATAAGCTATTGAATCATCACTATCAATAGGACCTATGTTCGTCTTAAACATCATATTAAACATTTTAGCTTCGCCAAAGGTCCCTGATTTGCCACAATTGGGGCATTTTGATACATCAATTTTATCCGCTCTAAAGCGAGAATTGCAATTTTTACATTCTACGAGAGGATCGGTAAATGTATCTACATGTCCACTTGCTTGCCAGACTTTGGGGTTCATAATAATAGCCGCGTCCACACCGAGAATATCTTCTCTTCCGTCTACGAACATTTTCCACCATAAATTAGTAATATTTCTTTTTAAAGTTACTCCGAACGGGCCATAGTCATAAAAACCTGAAATACCACCATATACTTCGCTTCCCTGATAAATAAAACCTCTTCTCTTAGCTAAGCTTACTATGTCTTCAAGATCTGTTTTCTTTTTTGTCATCAATTTATTATATGTTTAAAACTGATATTCTACAAAACTGTTTAAATACGGAGCGATCGTAGCAGCTATCGAATCACCACCTTTCACGAGCGCTAACCACTCAGGGCCCTTTAATAGCGCTAGCCGAAGATACTTAATATGCTCGGATAAAATAGGACCATCTTGTGTTGATTTAAATCCAGCCATTTCATACTCGAACACATAGTGCCCATTTTCATCAAAAGCAGCACCCTCAACCGTTTCCTCAATATTAATTGAGTGGCCAGTAACATTACTCAATTGAATTGCCCACCATACAGAAACTGCTGATAGCGATAATTTCGGGTTATTAAGAGCCTCGAGTAGCTGTTTTATGAGGTGGAAATATTCCTGCCCAGTTTCGGTAGTCGTATATTTGTTAATAAGCTTCAAGCAGCTATATCCAAATTCAATTTTAGCCAAATCATTAAAAAAACTATTATATTGCTTATTCAGTCTCGCCGTTGTTAGCGTGCCCAAATCACTTTTTCCTTCAATAAAACCTATGTCACTAACAGAAAATAATTCTATACCCCCGGCAAGCTTACTCTTTTCTTTCCTCGTCCCTTTGGCAATTAAACTTACTTTACCGAAATCTTCCGTCAATACAGTTAGGATTCTATCTGCTTCTGCATAGTTAATACGTGTTAAGACAACCCCTTGTGTATTTTTAGGTATTTTCATAATGAAATGTACTTACTGTATCAACTAATTGCTGCAAGCTTGTTGTAGCCTTATATAGATATTTATAAATTCCAAGTTGCTTCCAAATTCGCGATTCTAGATTGAGAGATGTTTTTGGCACGCTACTGTGGATTATAACTTTAATATTTGTCCAATCTTCATAACTTCTAAACTCATGCAAGAATTCAATGCCGCTATGCCCTGCGAGCTGCAATTCAAGAATAATGACTGACGGTTTATGCTCGTCTATCATTGAAATTGCTTTTTGCGCATTCTGCGCAATATAAACATTATCCACGGAGCCTAGTAACGCCCTCTGGTATGTCTTGGCTAAAATTCCGTCAGGTTCAATTATTAAAACATTCATAGCGAAATAATTACAGAAATGTTAATTGCCCGGATAGTGGTAAATAGAATCCAATCCCCTTTTGTTTTTTGTGTGTAAAATTCTTTAATTCACTTCCAAGCGCTTCGACTAAATGATTTGATATCAAAAGACCGATTGCTGAATTATACATATCCTTCGGAGCAGAAGCGCGCGCTGCGGCGCTTAATTGACTAATCTTTCTGACGGATTCTTTCTGAATATAACTGTCTGTAGAATAGACACCAATTCTTTGAAAGTTAGGTGCCGTCTGCTGGGCAGCAATCACGAATCGAGTTCTCTTGGTGCTATCTTGCTGGGCAGCTATAAGGCTTGATGCAAGCCCAAATAAAGCCCCTTTAACCGCTGCTTCATTAGCATAAATTGGCTCCAATTTTTTTGATGTATCTAGCTCAATTTCAACATTATACGCTTGCGCTAACTTATGAAGATCGTGGGCCACATCCTGCGCGAGTGCTGATGCAGAAATACTTGTTAGCGGCAATTCGGATTGAAGTGTATTCATGGCAAAAATTGCATGATCAATCATCATGAGCGCATTTTTTGTAAGTAAAACGGTTTCCAGCTGCGCTGATGCATCAAGAGGATTCGATTCTGCGATTGCTTTGATTTGCAAAAATCGCATCTGTAAATCATACAGCAGTAGTGACACGTTATTATCTTTTTCTAAATTTTTTGCCAACATAAAACCTAATAGATTACCTAAACCTCAATAACCCCTATCTATACAGATTATAGCATGCGTTTATGGAGTAAACGTAAGATTGGGGAGCACGGTAGCGTTAAAATCCTCTAAGGCCGCAGCGTTCTCGGACCAAATTTCAATAGTTTTGTCTCTCATAGGAAGCACTACCATAGTACCAGTTGCTTTTGGTTGAATAGGATCAATGGCACCGGTAATCATCGAACCAGTAACTGACGGAACATTTTTAGGAATAAAGGCTGCAATCTTGATTTTACCGCCTGATAGTTGTCCAGTAAATTGGTCCATGGTTTGCGCATACGGTACGTTGAGTACCTGCATTCGTAGACTGAAGATATTTGCTTGGTTGGCTACGTCAGGAACAAAATTAGGATAAAAATATGCGTTTACGGGGTTAGAGTTTTGTTGAGACTCAACAATATAGGCGCTCCACGTTTTGGGGTAAACAATCTTTACCGAACCAGCTGCAGACGGAGAGAGGTATGTCTTATTGGGTGATTTAGCCTCAGTTTGATACTTTGTATCGTCAGCTGCCTGCGTTTTCTGTACTGCTACACCGACGGCGGTATTAATTAACGAATCAACATTATTTTTATATTTATTCATTTTAGTGAATGACATTAATCCAAAAATCAATAATCCTACAATAATGACCCCGAGAACCAAGTAGATGACTATAGAAAGTGTATTATTTTTTTTAACAGGAAGAAGAGGGCCATTTGGTGGGATATTTTGCGTAATTGGCGGCACGTACGGTTTTTTAGCTAGGCCTGTTGGTTCTAAATCTGGTTTCATTATTCTTATGCTACCATAATTTAGCATTACTTTTTAAGTATTATTTTTAATATTAATACTTGTACAGATAAAGAGGACCTTTTTTCTTCTCGTATTTCTTTTTGGGTATCTCAAATGCGTAACTTACTAGTTTGATTGGATGGCTATTTTTTCTTTTCAGTATTTTAGAATTAAGTTTCTCCATATATCTGTCTAGTAAAAATACATAAATACCGTCGGCATTTGGTAGCTTTTCGTTCCAAAAATTAGCCCATTTTATAGTAATGTATTCCCTGTGCCTCCAGCAGATAACTTTTGAAATCAAAACTAATAGAGGGTTGAGCTCATAGCCAATACAAAATACTTGATTTTTGGCCATAGCTTTCAGCATTCTGCCGTCCCCGGAGCCAAGCTCAAGAAAAAGCTCACCCTTTCGTAAGTCCAGTAATGCGATTGCCTCTATCTTCTCTTTCTTTAGAGTTGGAAGATAGGGAGCACCAAAAAATATAACCACCGAAAAACTAACAAATAGAATCAAAAAGATAACCGATAACACCTATGAATTATCTCCATTTTTAATGACTAAATCGATGGACTTTTTCTTTTTGGCAAGGTACCCTTCGAGCTCATTTATAATTTTTTTTGCCTCTTCGTATTTTTCAATTGATTCATCTATCGATACTTCGTTGCCCTCAAACCATCGCATTACCTGCTCTAGCTTTTGTTTCTTTTCCGAATAATCAAAATTTTCATTAGTCATAATTAATTCTTTCCATTCTTATTTATTGTTACTATTTTTGCCTCGAAATCAATGTGCTGCGTAGTGATCGTTATTACATCGTTCACCTTAATTGATGCTATTTTTATAATCCTTCCTTCTTTTCTTAGTAAACTATAGCCTCGCTTAAGCACATTGTTTGGATTATACGCAATAAGCAGTTCCTTGAAATTTTCAATTTTTTGTTTTTCTATATCAAAAATCATTTGTAGGTTTCGTTTTAAAGTAAGCTTTGCTTGTTCGAGCTGATTCTCTTCAGTCTTTATTGGCTTATTCAAATATTCTACAAGTAATGCCTTGGATTGCTGCAGGTACTTACGCTCAAACGGAAGATCGGGAACCATTATTTCAGCAGCATTGCTGGGTGTTGAGGCTCGTTTATCTGCGACAAGCTCCCCTAGGCTCAAGTTAATTTCGTGTCCAATCGCCACAAGAGTCGGAATTCTGCTTCCTGCAATTTTCCTTACAACTCTTTCGTCGTTAAAAGCACTTAGATCATCATCGGATCCACCTCCCCTAATAATAACCAGCACATCGATATCGTAAGTAATTGTATTGAAGTATTCGATTGCCTGTACTATTTCAGACGGTGCTCCATCTCCTTGCACCAATACGTTGTATACTTCTGCGGTTAAAAATGGCCATCGGGCATTTAATATTTTTATGAAATCTGCGTAGGCGGCTGACTGGAGCGATGTAATGAGCCCAATTCTTGTAGGAGGATATTTAATTTGGCGCTTGCGCTCCATTTCGAATAGACCTTCGCGCTCTAGTTTTAGTCTCAAAGCATCAAGTAGTTTCTTTATACTTCCTTCACCACTCGGTGTAATAGTTTGCACACTAATCGAAAAACCGAATTTGTTATGAAGATGAGGTCTTCCCGCAACTTTAACCACCATCCCGTTCTCGAGCGGACCCGGTAAATGATAGATCGTTCCAAAAAAACCTACCTTAGACTCTTCATCAATTACATCAAAATAGAGCCATTTATTTTTACTTATTCTAAAATTAGCGATTTCACCTTCAATACAAACGATGCCTAGTGCATATTCTAAGGTTTGATTCGTAATTGCTACAAAATCACTTGGGGATAAAATCAGCTCGGGCTGCATCACGATTTGGGGCCTCAGCATGCCCTTTCTTTAAAGCTATTTGGTAATATATAAAGCCTATCGGTAGAAAAAGTACCATTGTTAATATCCTATAGATTAGCGTTGCAGAAAGAGCGAGCGCCTTAGGTACACCTGCTCCAGTAAGTGTGGCTGTCATTAAAGCTTCGTATACACCAATGCCTCCCGGAAGAATAGATACTAACCCTGCGAAGCTTGCGACAGCATAAGCTAGAATAATTGCTCCGGGATTAACGAGATGTCCAAGGGCAACATACGCAAGATAAACAGTACCAACTTCAGAAAGGTTCATCATAAAAGACCAGAAAAAAGGTATTTTTAGTTTTCGCCAATCTTTAGCTATTAACGAATAGTCCTTATTGAGGTCTTCGAATAATCGCTCTAACCTGGATAAATCTATAGTATTTCTACCCTTTTTAAATGGACGAAGAATACTATTTAAGATTCTCGGCAGAAAAGCTGTGAATGCCTTAATCCTCTTTTTATCACTAATGATATAGATTCCAATTAGCACTCCAAAAAGTGTAAGGAACGTAATCGAAAGACCGATAAAAAGTGCAACGTTATTATGGCTTTTACCACTTCCAAAACTAAGTAAAAACATTCCTACGAATAAAATTATAAGGAAAGAGATGAATGTTAGCGCAAAGCGCATAACTTGCGCCAAGGTAGATCGCGATGCAGTAATTCCATATCGCCTTAATCGTAATGACAAGTAAGAGAAACCTACTACACCCCCACTTGGGAAAACGTGATTAACAAAATTAAGCTCAAGAGCAACTCGATACATAGACTTTCGCGATAAGGTTTCGCCAGTTTGTTTAAAATAACTTCTATACAGTTCTGCAATAGAGTAAAAATTGAATAGCTGCAATGGAATCATAAGTAAAATTATTGAAGCTTTAGCGCCACTCATCTCCCTAAAGCCATTTGTTATTTGAGGCCAAGAAGTATAAATAATAACCCCGAATGCCACGAAGGTAATAATATTTACGATTAATTTCAATCTATTACTAAACATATTGCTTGGACTTAGTATACCTTATCCAGTTATAATCATTTAAACATGAAATCATTACTTTTCTTGGGAAGACAACCCAACCTTGGCATTGCTGAGCTTGAATCAGTGTACGGCGCCGATCATCTAACTTTTATATGGGATAGATTTGTAGCCTCTGACCTGCCTATCGAATCCTTTAATTTAAATAGGCTCGGTTCAGTGCTTAAAATAGCTGAGATCATAGATGAGATTCCACTCTCACAAATGAAAGAAATAGATTTTCGGCTAGCTGAAGTTACAAGCAAACATCTTAAAGATAATGCTGTATCTTCCAAGTTTAATCTCGCCATTAGCTCGTATGGAAGTGGCATGAATACGAGCGGGCTAACTAGACTAACCCTGACCATGAAAAAGAATCTTAAAAAAGAAGGCTTTTCGATACGAATTATTCCCAATAAACATGAGGCCATTTCAACAGCGCAAGTAATACACAATAACTTAACCGACAGTGCGAAAGGCCTTGAGATTGTTCTCGTACGAAAAAAAGACAGCATCTTGATAGCAAAAACGAATCAAGAACAAGATATCGAAGCTTACACAGCAAGAGATCAAGCGAGGCCATTCAGGGACGCCTTCGTAGGTATGCTACCGCCAAAACTAGCTCAAACAATTATTAATTTTGCCGTGGGCCAAACAGATCTTAAAACGATAGAGATATTAGACCCTTTTTGTGGAACTGGCGTCTTGCTCCAAGAAGCATTACTGATGGGTTGCCCTAACGTAATAGGTACCGACTTAGAGGAAAGGATGGTTGATTTTTCTAGAGGTAACATTGATTGGCTTGAAGACAAATTTGATGGGAGCGAGCAATCAATAACCATCGAACAAGGAGATGCAACCTCAACGAATTGGCAAAAGTTTAACTGCGTAGCGGCTGAAACTTACTTAGGCAAGCCACTATCAACAATTCCAAGAAAAGACTTTTTAAGAGAAATTATTGAACCAGTCAATTTACTTCATAAAAAATTTCTGAAAAATTTGGCAGTACAAATAGCTTCTGGTACCCGAATATGTTTGGCAGTACCCGCCTGGCGAACAGAAAATAATCAATTTGTACACCTTTCAGTCCTTGACCAATTAGCAGAATTAGGGTACAATCGAATAGCTTTAGAAAAAGTAAGTTCAAAAGATTTACTCTACTTTCGACCAGATCAAATAGTAGCAAGAGAATTAGTAATACTCACAAGGAAATAAGATGTCACACGTTAAAGCAGGCGGAACCAGTAAAAATAACCATGATAGCCCCGGTCAAAGACTTGGTGTTAAGAGATTTGGTGGCCAAAAAGTAAAAACTGGTGAAGTCATTATCCGTCAAGTCGGTCAAACAAAATTAGCTGGTGACGGCACTTTCATGAGCAGAAATTTTACTATCCATGCAGCTAAAGATGGTATCGTATCCTTCAAACAAAGAGCTTCTCGTAAATTTACAGGTAAAACAGTTCGAAGAACTGAAGTAGTTGTAGAATAATTTTTAACTCGACGTCCTAAAGTCTCCTTCTCTAAGGAGACTTTTTTTATGTTAATTGCTTTTTTATTCTATCGAGAACATCGACTATGAGAACTTGTGACTTAACGAGATAATCATCCGCACCTAGTTCCATTGCGCGTTTTTTATCGGAATCTTGCCCCATAGCGGTTAACATTACAATTTTAATATTTGCAGTTTCGGGTGTATTCTTCAAAATATCTAGTACATCAAATCCGCTTACTTTTGGCATCATAATATCTAAAAGAATTAAGTCTGGCTGGAAATCAATTGCGGCAGCCAGTGCATCTTCTCCGTTAGTTACCCTATTTAATGAATAGCTTTCATTACTCAAGCGTACTTCGTAAATGCCAGCTAGACTGTCATCGTCTTCAACTATTAAGATTTTTTTCGAATTTGATACCATTTATGTTTTAATCTTATGCCAATCAATTGATATGTGCAAGTTCATGGGATGCACGAGTGGTAATCTATTTAGCGTTTAGGTAGTCTTCTGCAGCTTGTAACTGAACGTCTTGGCCTGCCGAAATTTGTGCATCTGTTATTGGAACATTTTTTGTTGGCTCGAGTCCGGTCTTATTAATTGTTTTTCCGAGTGGAGTAAACCAGTGAGCCATTGTTACCTTTAGAAGTTCACCGTTTGAAAAATTGCTAAATTCTTGAACGCTACCTTTTCCAAATGATTTCGTACCTAAGGTTATCGCCGCATTATTGTCCACTAAGGCACCGGCCGTAATCTCACTCGCACTTGCACTCCCGCCGTTGATTAACACTACCGTAGGGATACCCATTAACTGCCCGTTTTGGCGTGCTGCATAGGTTTCTGTAACAATATTATTTGTCTTTTTAATTACCACCGACTGTCCCTGTTTCAGCCATTCGCTCGAAACATTTTCAGCAGCATCAAGGTAGCCCCCTGGATTGTCTCTTAGGTCAAGGATGATTGATTTAACATGTTGTGATTTAAAGTCAGTTGCGGCTTTATCAACAAGCTGAGAAGTATCATCACCGAATTGACTTATTTGTATATACCCTATGTTCCCCTCAAGTGTCTTCGTTACTACGCTAGGGATAGTAATCGTCTGCCTAATAATAGAAAAATCAATATTTTGTGTACCCCTAAGAACCGCTAATTTAACCGTCGTGCCTGGATTGCCTCTAATAAGTGATACGGCTTGATCAATAGTCATACCCGATGTTGAAGTATCGTTTATTTTAATAATTATATCTTGTGCTCTGATTCCAGCTTTATCCGCAGGAGAGCCAGCGATGGGTGCTATAACAATTATTGCACCCTGCTGATCGCCCAATTGTGCACCAATACCAGTAATCGTGCCATTGAGTTGATTATTGAATTCTTTGGCCTGTGTTGCGTCAAAATAAGTTGTATATGGATCACCAGCAGCAGAAACAAGCCCCTCTTTCATTCCTATCATTAACTTATTTAGATCTAATTTACCATCATATTTCTGTTTCAACTGTTGATAAACCTGATTGACGGAAGAATAATCGAGACTATTCGGTAAATCTTTATTCTGTTTATTCTTGCTAAAGTAATTGATTTGCCAATTACCATTGCCAAATTGTATACCTGCAAAAAAAACAATTATTACGACTACTGTTATTGCAAAACTACTAAAAAACCTACCATGTTTTTTGAAATTGACTATAGAGTTCTTATTTATTTTTTTTCCCATGTAATACATAAATTATAACAGAAACTCAATTAACATAAGCTGAAAAAAACAATAAGTTTTATGGAAAATGAATGAAATACATCGGGCCGAGTAATGTATTGTCTGCAGAAAGTGTCATCTCACTCCATACACCCCATTGGCCGTTCACAAGCCAGTTGTATTGACTTATAGTCACATCTCTTCCGTTGACAGCCTCTACGTACATAGCGTGACCAAAAGGAGCGTTATATGTAATCGCAACGTCGCCTACCTGAGGATTCCTATCTACTGGAATACCGTCAGCCCGGGCATTTGAAGGCCATTGCTGGGCATTCCCGATACCGCCCCAGTAAGGCATTGTTCTACCTGACTGCGCTACTTTAAAGGCTGCATAGCTCACACATTCCCTGTTATACATACCCCATGGATCAACGAGTGAATCCTGTGGAGCATTTGAAAGATACGCTGGATACCCGCCATTATAACCATCGCTTGCGATAAGAACGGTTCCTGAAGCAGCCATTTGTGCTGCTATTGCTCCAAGTATTTGCTGCTGCTGTGCCCTTAGATCAGCAAGGTGCTGTTGATACGAGGATTCTTGCCCCTGTGTGGTAGCCAGCAAGGATGCCACCTGATTTTGGCTTGTTTGCAGCTGCTGTTGTTGAGCAGTTTGTTGATTCAATAAATTTTTCTGATCATCTTGCTGACTTTGTATCTGTGCTTTAAGTGCAATTATTTTTTGAACTGAACCCGTAATACCGTCCTTAAGATTTTGAAGATACGTTTGACTATCAACAAATTTAGTAAAACTGTCACTACCGATCAATAATTCAACGGTTGATGCGCCTGCATTTTTATAAAGTGTGTTAACGCTGGCTTGCAATACCATTTTTTGTTTATCCAAATTTGCTTGAGCCTGATCAAGGCCAACCTGCAAAGTTGCTATTTTATCGCGTGTTGTACTAATCTGGCTTTGTATACCAGCAATCTGGGCATTCATAAAAGTTATCTGCCCCTTTAATGTGTTCGAAGTATTAGTAAGCCCTTGTAGTTTCTGATTACTTTCATTGATTGCCGCAACAACGTTTGCATTTTGAGCCCTCAAATCGCTAAGCTTACTTGCAGAAGAAAAATTTGGTGGCAGCAAAAGCGCAGTCACTGTCATGACGATTGCGAAGCTGCTTAAAATAATTTTTTTAGTGATTTTTTTTCTTTTATTCATGACTTTATATTAGCCAGAGCTTTATTCATAACACTTATACACTATCAAACATTAGCACTTCGGTCAATCAGTGCGCCTACCACGTCTTGAGACGTAAATGCTTCTTCATCGCCAATAAACTCGAGAGAACACCTACGAAAACTCCAACAATAATTGAACCGCCTACCATTGCTGCTATAATACGAGCGCTAGTGAAAAAATCATAGGTGGCTGTGAATTCTGCTTGATTAGAAATCTTTATCCCTAAAGAAAATATTCCCGCTATCACTATCCCGCTAGAGATGAGCCCCGCTATTAGACCATACATGCTGGCCTCAATCAAAAAGGGTCCTCTAATAAAAGTAGGTGTTGCACCTATCAGCTTCATAATTTTAATTTCATCGGCTCTTGTGAAAATTGCCATCCGTATTGTATTGAAAATAATAAGCATGCTTACAAGAGCAAAAATAACAGCCATAATAATACTTGCTAAGGTTATGAAATGTTGTGCCGATGCCGCTCGCGCAATCGTCTTTTTCACATCAGTTTTTCCAATAGTGACGCTATCTACTATATTTTTATACTTATCTTCACTCGGGACTGCCCCAACTCGAGTAATTTGCCCTAAGTCAGTTAAACTTACTTCAAGAGAAGCCGGCAGTGTATTGGTCCCTAAGATCTGCAATCCAGCAACCAAAGTCGGATCTGACTTAAATGTTTGATTAAACTGTTTCTGTGCATCAGCTTTCGATACATACGTTACTGACGCGACTGCTTTATTCGATTTAAGATCTTGGGTTAGCTGGGTAACCTGACCCTGACTAGCGGTATCCTTAAGGTAGATCGAGATTTGTAGATTTTTAGATAGTTCAGAAATGGCATTTTTGGCAGTAACGTTAAGAACTACTGCTGATGAAATGATAGTTAATGAAACAACCATCACAGCAGTCGCCGCTATGGTAAGCCAAGAATTTCTGAAAAAATTCTTAATTCCAGAAATAGTTACCCGTCGAAAACCAGTAAGCCTCCTGCCCATTACTTGTACTTCCCTCCTGCCTTATCACTTACCACCTGTCCGTCGCGAATAGTAATCACTCTTCGTTTAAGTTTATTAACAATTTCCTGGTTATGCGTAGTCAGGATGACGGTTGTTCCATATTTATTAATTTTCTCAAGTACCCTTATGACATCCCAGGCATGATCAGCATCCAGGTTACCTGTCGGCTCATCAGCAATTAGAATTTTTGGCTGCCTAGCAATCGCGCGAGCTATAGCTACCCGTTGACGTTCACCCCCGGAAAGTTCAGAAGGATAACTTAATTCTTTACCCGTTAAGCCAACTATATCTAAAACCTTAGGAATTGTTTTTGAAATTTCTTTATTTCCCATTCCAACAACCTCGAGCGCGAAAGATACGTTTTCATATACGTTTTTATTTGTAAGAAGCTTGAAGTCTTGAAAAACAACGCCAATTTTTCTACGCAAAAGAGGGATTTTTCTATCTTTCAGTGTTTCATAGTCTATGCCACCAACAATAATTTTACCTGAGGTGGGCTTCTCTTCTCTTGTTAAGAGTTTTAGGAGGGTGGATTTTCCAGCTCCGCTTGGACCAACAATGATAACAAATTCCTTGGGCTCAACATGGAGCGTGATACTTTTTAAAGCGGTTCCTCTTTTGTTATAGTTTTTTGTTACTCGGTCTAATAAAATCATTCTGCTTTTGATTATATCAAAAGATGACGATAATTGAGCCCTTAAAGGTTTTTATTCGGCGGAAGTGAGCGTTGCTTTTAGATAAGCGTCAATGAAAGGATCTAATCTTCCACTTAGCACTTCATCTGGATTACTTGATTCATATTTCGTTCGCGTATCCTTAACTTGTTTATAAGGGTGCAGCACGTAATTACGAATTTGATTACCCCATTCAGCGGATAAATTTGGCCCCTTAATATTAGATAATTTTTCTTGATGCTGTTCGATTTTTAATTGTAGTAATTGTGATTTTAATATTTTTAACGCTGTCTCCCTATTTTGTAATTGCGAACGCTCATTTTGGATTGCTACTGTGATTCCAGTCGGGATATGGGTAATTCGCACTGCACTATCAGTCGTATTCACACTCTGCCCACCATGACCGCCTGCCCGATATACGTCAATTTTCAATGTTTTTTCGTCTAGTTCAAGTTCACCGTCGTTTTCTATTTCAGGGATAACCTGCACCTTCGCAAAACTCGTTTGCCTTAAATTATCTGAATTAAAAGGACTGAGTCTCACGAGTCTGTGAACGCCGGCTTCACCCTTGAGAAGACCATACGCATGCTCACCCTGGATAGAAAAAGTGATGGTTTTAATACCAGCTTCCTCCCCATTTGATTGATCAATAATCGACAATTTAAAACCTTTATCTTCCGCCCATCTACTATACATTCTAAAAATCATCTGCGCCCAATCCTGTGCATCGGTTCCGCCAGCTCCTGCGTAAACGCTCATCAGAACATCGTGATCATCATATGAACCCGTAAAAAGTAAATCCTTTTGCAGTATTTCAAAATTTTCTGTTAATTTATCAATCATTGAAGCAATTTCTGACTGCAATGAATCATCTTTCATTTGAAAAAGATTATTTATTTCTTCTATCTCGCTCTTCAATTTAATCCAAGGATTAATCTGGAGTTGGAGCTTTGAAATTTTTTTGGAATTGGATTGCGCTTTCGCAGTATCGTCCCAATAATTTGGTTGCTCACTTTGTTTAATCAAAGTATCGAGTATTTCTTTTTTAGCATCAATATCCAATTGCTCGTAAGCTACTGTGAAATCACTCTGGAGTATAAGAAGCTTATTATTCATATTGATTCACATGCTTTGACTATAGGTACAAACTATTAAATTTAGAATAAAGGCCGTCGGCTTTATTTTCATTAATATTTCCATAAAAAGCTAATACCCATTTAGAGTCTTTCTCTAAAAATTTCTTAGCTATTACAATAACATCTTCTGTTGAAATTTTTTTAATTCTATCCGGGAGTTCATCAAAATTCTCAATTCTATTTTCATACAAAAATGCGTTAACGTATGCGTCTAGCACTGACCAGGCAGTTTGGTATCTCCTCTGAAGATCACCAAGAAGCGTTGATTTAGCTTGACTTAATTCGCTTTCAGTAAAATCACCGTTTGCCATTTTTTTTAGTTCTTTGGTGATTATTTTGAAAAGTTCTTCGATATTTGGAGTTGAAACTTCTCCAGATATTGAAAAAAATTGATTGTCTTTACTAAAATAGGTGCTGTAGTCGATTCCGTAGACCAATCCCTTTTCCCTTGCCTTACCATAAATTCTTGAATGCATAGTTCCTAGCAAAATAGTTGCGAGTGCGTTAAACGACTGCACCTCCTGCGGGCTGAAACGCCCTTCTATGGCTGAGTCCCATCGGTAAAATATATTTTCTACACTTTTGTCCTTAACCACGATTGGTTCTTTAAGCAATTGCAGGGGCTCACTTACTAAAGGTATTCTTCCATCACCTTTAGCGAGGGTTGTTGCATTGAGCCGCTTAATTATAGTTTTTTCTCTCTCCTTCAGTGCGCCAGAGATAATGAATCTCATATTTGATGTCGTATGCGTATCACTATAATGTTTTTTAACGTCTGCGATTTCTATGCCATCTAGTTCTTCGAGTCTTTGCCGATATGGCATTTCAATGAGGCCAAGTTTCTGCCCTGAAATCAAGCTTAATTCAATGCCATGGTCATTCATCCGACTCATTAATTCTTCGCGTACATTTTCTTTTTCTGTTTTGAATTCTTTTTCTAAAAATAATGGCTCTTCAATAGCGAGTAACAATAAATCAACGATTCTTTCGGCCTCAAATTCAGCGCACTCGGCAATGTAAGTCATATGATATGAACCAGTTGATGCGTTTTGGTAGGCACCATTCTTTACAAACTCTTTACTGTAATCCGAAGCCTTTTTGAATTTTTTATTAGCACCAAGTGCAATATGTTCCATCAAATGCGCTGTGTCCATTTTTCCTTTAGGTGACAAATAGTCGCCAGCTCTAAAATTTATTTCAAAACAAACTACGCTTGAATCGGGAACATCAATAAATATTCCTTGCGCACCATTATCAAGTTTTACTGCCTTAGCAAATTGCTTCACTTATTAGCGCCTGTTCTTTTTTCTATTTTGCCGTTGTGCCTTACGTGCGTCCTTTTTCTTCTTAGAGCCGCTTCCTTTTGGAGATGTTTTTTTCACTTTAAAAGAATCTTCTGATATCACTTCAGCTTCTGTTATATTTGCAGCATTATCTACGGAATTTTTAGCCGCTCGCGTAAGTTCAGTATCATGCATATGATCTAGATGTTCACTCATTGGCACTGCATGCATAATGTTTCTAAGGACCTCTCTGCGCAGTACATGCTGCATTGCCTCAAACATAGCCTGACCTCTACTCCTATATTCAACCAACGGATCGCGCTGACCAACGCTCGCCCAGTGAATTCCTTCTCGCAAATGTTCCATATCTTCAAGATGCTGCATCCAAAGGTTATCTAGAATTTGGAAATATATGTCCCTTTCAATTTCACGCATAAGATCAGAGCTAAATGTTAGTTCTTTTGCTTCATATAACTCAAGCGCTTCTTGCTCTAGGACGGTTGCGAACCTGTCTGCTTCAGCATCAAAAAGCCTATTCAGAGTTTCTTCATCAAAGGGAAATACTTCTGTAACAGTTTTTTCAAAAGCCTTATCATTACCAAGAAGTACGCCCAGTGAGCTTGACTCTTCTTTGATGAATTGCTTAATTCTATCTGCTATATTGGCGTTTTCAAGTAGTGCTCGTCTTGTTTCGTATGTTGCCTTACGATGTCTATTCATGACGTCGTCATACTTAACGACATTCTTACGAGAATCAAAATTAAATCCTTCAACCTTTTTTTGCGCACCTTCAAGGCTCTTGCTAACAACACGATTCTCTAAAGGCATATCTTCGTCAACTTTAAGCCTATCCATAAGATTTGCGATTTTCCCACCACCAAAAATTCTCATTAAATCATCTTCAGTAGAAACATAAAATTGTGTCATGCCTGGATCTCCTTGTCGGCCGGATCGACCTCGAAGTTGGTTATCGATTCGACGCGACTCATGTCGTTCAGATCCAATAACAAAAAGACCTCCAAGTTTTTTCGTCTCTTCATCAAGTACAATGTCTGTTCCACGTCCAGCAATATTGGTCGCAAGAGTAACGGCACCTTTTTGGCCTGCCTTTGCAACGATTGCAGCCTCTCTTTCGTTGTTCTTTGCGTTGAGTACCTGATGTGGGATTTTTGCTTTTGTTAGAGCAGCGCCCAGCTCTTCATTGTTTTCAATCGATACAGTACCAATAAGCACTGGCTGCCCTTTTTCATGAAGTTCTTTAACTGCTTCAGCGATAGCTCGGGTTTTGGCACTTTTTGTTTTGTAAATTCGGTCTGGAAGATCTTTTCTTCTTTGGGCTTGATTGGTTGGGATATCGATGACAATAAGTTTATAAATTTGGTGGAATTCTTCGCTTTCAGTCATCGCAGTACCAGTCATACCAGAGAGCTTTTCATACAATCTAAAGTAATTCTGGAAGCTGATAGTAGCGAGTGTCATAGATTCTTGCTGAACGGTGACACTTTCCTTAGCTTCAATTGCTTGATGCAGCCCTTCGTTATAACGTCGTCCTTTAAGAAGTCTTCCGGTGAATTCATCAACAATTACAACTTCACCATCAGTCGTTACAACGTAATCTTTATCCCTGACAAAAAGAGTCTGTGCTCGCAGTGCCTGCTCCAGATGATAGATTGTTCTGACATTACCTTCCTCATAAAGATTCTTCACACCCATTAGTTTCTCAACTTTTTCAACTCCATCATCATTGAGAGAAACCCTTTTTTCTTTTTCATCAACTGTGTAATGCTCTGGTTTTAATTGACTTACGACTCGAGCAAATTGAGTATAGGCTTGCCCACTTGAAGTGCTTGGTGCACTAATAATAAGTGGAGTCCTGGCTTCGTCCACTAAAATGGAGTCAACTTCGTCTACAATCGCAAAGTGTAATTTTCTTTGCCTTAGTTGATCGACTTCTCTCACCATATTATCTCTCAAATAATCAAAACCAAATTCATTATTAGTTCCATATGTAATGTCTGCATTGTACGCTTCTTGCCGGGAGCAGGGTCGCAAGTGCCGGAATCGTTCATCTGCATGATCTTTATTCGTATATGTTGCATCATAAATATAGGAGGCATCAGGAATAATAACGCCAGTTGTCAGGCCTAGTGCATCATAAACCTGACCCATCCAGCCCGCATCACGCTGTACAAGATATTCGTTAACGGTAACTACGTGCACACCTTTTTCGGTCAACGCGTTTAAATATACTGGTGCTGTTGCGACCAGAGTTTTACCTTCACCCGTTTTCATTTCAGCAACATTACCTTCATGTAACGCCATGCCGCCAATAAGCTGAACATCAAAATGTCTTTGGCCTAATCTCCTTCTAGCTGCTTCTCGAACCACCGCAAACGCATCAGGCAAAATCTTATCAAGAGACTCTTTCTCGAGTCGTTTCTTTAAAATATCAGTCTGTTTCCTGAGGTCAGGATCCTTCATTTTTTTATATTTTTCTTCAAGAGCATTAATATCATTAACTCGTCGCTTTAAGCGTCTCATTAATGCGTTCTGATTATCACCTAAAAGTGACTTAAAAAAATTTGCCATTTGGTCTGATTCCCCTCACTGATAATGTAGTCTATTGTATCGCGCTTGACAGATGATGTCGATGTAAATTAATAGAGAATTTAACTTTTATTATTTCTTCTAACAATTTTGCCCAAAAAAGCTCTCACTTTTTTTTCTTTTTTGGTATTGTTGTCAGCATTCAAGGATTTATATTTTCTAAGTTGTGACTTAATTTTTTGTTCAACGATATCGATGGCTGCATAAATATTTACTGTCGTTTCTTTGGCTGTAATCGTTTCACCGGGAAGAAACATTACTACTTCAGCGGTTGATTGTTTTTTGTTTTTCGCATGCTCTTCTTTGAGCCAAACTTCTAAGTGAACGCTATCCCGTGCATGTCGAGGCATATAGGTATCAAGTCGCCCTAGCTTCTTTTCGACGTAATCTTTAATGTCTTCTGTTGCCTCTATATGTACGCCGGTTATTTCTAGTTTTTTTATCATATTGTTTCGACTCCTCCCATATATTGACGTAAGACTTCTGGAATCACTAATTCACCGTTTTCATTCTGATGATTTTCTATGATTGCAATTAGCATCCTGCTCATCGCAGCAGCTGTTCCATTTAGTGTATGCAAATAATCTATCTTCTTTTCTTTATTTCTATATCTAATATTCAATCGCCTAGCTTGATAATCAGTTATATTAGAGCAACTCATTAATTCTTTATAAGTTTGGTCGACGGCACTCCAATACTCTATATCATATTTTTTATATGCAGGTGCACCAAGATCGCCGGCAGCAATTCTGACTAGCTGATAAGGCAAGTTTAGATTCTGGCAAAGCGCTTCTTCTAAATCAATTAATTTTTGATGCCATTCTTCACTTTGCAATGGGCTGCAAAATACGTAGAGCTCCACTTTATTAAATTGATGTACTCGGTAGAGGCCTCTACTATGTTTTCCGTATGCTCCGGCCTCCATTCTATAGGCCGGACTAATTCCAACATATAAAAGTGGAAGTGCGTCTTCTTCAATAATTTCATCAGAATGATAGCCCGTTATAGGTATTTCTGAAGTTGCAATTAGATTAAGGTCTTCACCCTCTATTTTATAGACCTGCCGCTCCTCACCCCTCGGTAGATAGCCTGTGCCATTCATCGTTCGAGTATTTACCATATGGGGAACGGTAATAGGCGTAAAACCGTTTTTACGAGCTAGCTCCATAACATATAGCGAAAGAGCCATCTCAAGGCTAACGAGACTACCCTTTAAGAAATAGAATTTATTTCCGGCAACTTTTGTGCCGCGCTCAAAATCAACGAGACCCTTTTTTTCAGCCCAATCAAGATGATCTTGTGTTTTTTTATTCGTGGGAGCCCCCCATTGCTTGACCATAACATTGGCTTCTTCACCCCCGAGAGGCGTATCATCTGGCGTTACATTTGGAATCTCATTCAAAAGTTCCTGGTATTCCTTTTCTACTGAGCCAAGTGAACTTTCGATTTCCTCGATTTCTTTACGGATTTTTCGACCCTCTTCAATAAAAGCCTCAGTGGGTTTTGATGAGGGATCGTTTGAGGCGAGCAACTGATTACGCTGTTCTCTTAATTTTTCAGTTTTCTGAATCAGGTCTCTTCTTTTTTCATCAACGCTCAGAAGCTTTTTGATATCAGCTTTCATTCCTTTTTGTTTTGTTTTTTCGGCAACCTTATCTGCATTTTCACGAATGTATTGAATGTCTAACATAGTTCCATTATACCCTCAATTTTGTTCAATTTATACGGTAAGATTATTTTTTAAAAATTTGAGAGTTAACCCGGTTCTATCTCGAGCATAGGCACAAAAGGCACATTCGCCCCCCATGATGCTGCTCCCAGTTTCAGGTATTTCTCCTTCTAGGCATTCTTTGATTGAGTGCACAACTTGTTCTATCCAATCAGTCGCACCTTCATGCGAAATAAGTTTTGTTTTAAAATGAAGTGTGTCCTTGAATTCTTTAACATTAGACTGTCCATTCGCATACACAAAATATCCTACTGGACTTACTTTGAAACCGTTTGATTTAAGAAGCCATTGGTATATCTCAAGCTGGCGTTTATAGGTAATTTGCCAATCGGCATCGAGAGAAACTTCAGTTTTTTTTGCAGTAGCCTTATAGTCAACAACGATAAGCTCGTCCTTAGCGTTAATCCAAATATCATCTACGGCACCAAAAAAATTTATGTTTGTTGGTTTGTGATGAAACCGTATACCAATAAAATTTTCGCGCCATTTGTTTAAATCTTTATGGGTGTATGGTATTGCGTCAACATTATTTTTTATCATTATGGGATGAGGTTTTTTATTTTTTCGGTAAGAATCAAATTCTTTTTTAAATAATTCATCAATCAATTTATTAATTTGGAATGGAGGACCATCTGGTCTTTTAATTTTTAATCGAGCATCAAGCCAAAAACATCTCTTACATTGTATGAAAAGTTCGATTTTACTACGGCTGAGGTCGAATGGAGTTTTTTGCCCAGGAGTATAGGGTAATGATCTAGTGTATGCCATACCCCTTATTGTAGCAGTTACGCTGAAAAGGCCGCTGCAACTGCAGTTATTGCCGCGGTTTCAGCGCGCAAAGTGAATTGGCCTAAGGAAACTTTTTTCATAGAAGCTTTTTCGAAAAATTTTTTCTCTTCCTCTGACCAGCCGCCTTCGGGACCGATGAAGAGCCCGAGTTTGGTGCTCGGTTGAAGTATCTCGGGACCGGTTCCGTCGCTTTCAAGCATAAACTTTTCTATTGATTCGTATTCATTGAATGACTCTGCAAGAGAAATTGGTTCGCGTAACTTAGGTATATCACTACGCCCACACTGTTCGGAAGCCTCGATGATAATTTTCATAGCACGCTCATAATTAAAATTTTGTTTTTCAGTTCGATCGCAAAGAAGAGGAATAAAATGCATTACGCCAAGTTCAGTCGCCTTTTGAAGTACCCAATCATTTTTATCTTTTTTCAAAACTGACCAGAATAAATATACTTCTTTTTGGGGAATTTTTCTTTCAAATTCAGTTATGTATTCCAGATGAACACTGTCGTTCTTTGAAATACCAATAATTCGGTAAAGACACTCCCTAGAATCGTCAAATAAAACGATTTCTTGACCTTCTTTATAGCGAAGTACTTTTTTCCACTGTGCTATAAGTCCACCCTCGTGAACCCATAAAGATTTGGAGCCAAGATTTTGATCTTTTGCATCAGCGGTATTCGGAAGATAAAATCTATGTAATCGCATTCAGATTTACTTATTTTTTTTAAATACTTCTGGGTAAATAAGTTTAGTGGTGGCATCAATTTCGTGTCGCATTTGAGGGAACGGTACGCCTTCTCGAGCGCTCACCCCTTCAAGCACCCAAAAGACTCTCTCGGTATAGCCCCATCCACAAGCTGGTGGCATTCCATACTCAAGCATTTCTACAAAATCAATATCTAGCATCATTGCTTCTTCATCTCCAGCGTCACGCATACCTTGCTGCTCCATAAAACGTTCAAGTTGGTCTACGGGATCATTGAGCTCACTAAATCCATTACCAAGCTCAGAACCGGCGATAATAGGCTGAAAACGTTGTACGGTATTTTCATTATCTAGATTAGTTTTGCTCAGAGGACTTATGAATTTTGGAGTATTAATGAGCCAGACAGGACCTGCGATATCTTTACGGAGATTTTTCCATAGTTTGTCTATACCTCGTGCAATATTATCCGTCTTTTCTACTTCCAGCTTATGCTTCTTGAGCGCCGCTTTAACTTCGTCAATTTTGCAGTCAAAAACATCAATACCATAGTTATCTTTTATAACAGTTGCGTAGTCCAGCTCTTTCCAGTCTTTTGATAAATCAATATCAAACGAGCCCTTCTTAAACGTAAGGGTGCCGAATGTTTTTTCGACGACGTATCGATAAAGCTCTGTCATAAATTTCATGCCATCACGCCAGTCGGCATACGCCCAATACCATTCCATAGCTATATGCTCAGGGAGGTGTTCGTCACTATAATTTTCATTTCTAAAACGCGGACCGATATCATAAACTTTTTCGTACCCGCCACCCAAAAGTCTCTTTAGTGGCAACTCTTGACTGATTCTTAAATAGAAATCCTGATCAAGTGCTGCCATATTTGTTACAAATGGATTTGCATCTGCTCCTCCAGTGGTATGTTCTAGTACCGGGATATTAATCTCTACAAAACCATTTTTATTCAAAAAGTCTCTTGTCGCCTGCCAGAACACACTTCTTCTTATAAACCGATCATATACGTCTTGATTAATGTTTGTATCAATATATCGTCTTCGTAAGCGCTCTTCTTTATTCGTAAAACCATCAACTTTTGTGGGCAGTGGTCGTAGCGTCTTGACGAGTAACCTTATTTCAGTGGCTTCAACAGAAATCTCACCAGTCTGCGTTTTAATAACCTTGCCTTTTGCTTGTAGAAAATCCCCTGAATCAAGCAAATGAAGTTCCGCGAGCCCAAGATTACCATTCTTACTATCAAGCTTCTCTACTATGCCGTCTTTAAGAAAAAGCTGAATTTCACCACTCGCGTCTTTAAGGACAATAAATGCGATCTTACCGAATTTTCTAATAGATAAAATCCTGCCAGCTATCGCTACATTTTTATCCTTAAACTGTTCATAGTGCTGAGCTACATCTCCAGCCATATTGCTACGCTGAGTATCTGAGGGGTAGGGATTTATTCCTAGCTCTCTGAGCTCATGCAATTTCCTTAAACGTTCGTCTCTGAGTTCTTTTAATGTAGCCATCTTTTGCGCTATTCCTTAAAGTGTCTTTTTTACTGTTAACTGATTAGCTTATTGAGTCTATAGTATAGAAACTTGTTTCAGCAGGAGTTACAATCTCTACTTTTTCGCCTACTTTTTTACCGATTAATGCTTTGCCGATAGGAGATTCATCACTAATCTTTCCATTCATTGGATCAGCTTCAACTGTCCCAACAATTTGAAATTTCTTAGTCTTGCTCCCACCACTCAATGAAACCGTAGAACCTAAGCCAACTAGTTTTCCATTCTTAGGAGCTTTAATGAGCTCAACATTCAATAAAATGTGATCAATATCAGTAATTCTGTTTTCATTTCGCTCTTGTTCAGATCGCGCAGATGCATATTCTGCATTTTCACTTAAATCCCCGAGTTCTCTTGCAGATCTTATTCTTTCAGTAATAGCACTACGCTCAGAAATAAGTTTTTCCATCTCAAGCCTAAGCTCATCGATACCGTCTTGCGTTAATTTAAATAATTTCTTCATGTTTTCCTCTTGAATAATTAGGTTATGCCCCATCCCCATAACTTGACTGTAAGTATACTGTAAAAAAAGTTATCTGGCCAGCAAGTTTAAAAGCTCATCGATAGTGAAGTGATGAGCTTCATTTTCATTTCGCTTCTTAACTTCATATTCGTTCGCTTTTACCGTATTTTGGCTCACAACAATCCTATAAGGAAAGCCGTACAGGTCAGCATCACTAAATTTCTCGCCAGGACGAGCGTCCCTGTCATCCCAAAATACTTCAACATTGTTCTTGATCAATATTTCGTAAAGTCTCTTTGCCGCGTCGAGGACCGCTTTATCTTGACCTAACTGCGCCAGGTATACTTTATATGGTGAAATTGATTCAGGCCACATCATTCCTTTTTCGTCAGAGAATAATTCTACGATTACTCCCATAAGTCTTGTGATACCGATACCATATGAGCCAAGCACAACATACTCTTCCTTGCCTTCTTTATTGGTAAACTTTAGATCAAGTTGCTTGGACTTTGCTATACCAAAGCTAAATATATTCCCTACCTCGGCAGTTTTTACCTTTTTTAGGTTTTTCTTATCTAGAGATAATCTAGAAATAATTTCATCGCTGTACACTTCTTCGTTTACTGCTAATTTCTTATCTTCATCAAGATATACGATATCCTCGCCTGCGTCGGTAATTGTCTGAAATTCATGGCTAAATTCAGTGAACGCTCCGCCTGATGCATAAGTAAGAAACGTTTTATCGCCGATACCTATTGCATCAAAAATTCTTAAATATGCTGCCGTAACTTGGTCATATATTTTCTGATGTTCTGCATCGGAATATGCATAAGAGTACATGTCCTTCATTACGAATTCACGGCCTCGCATTATTCCGCTCTTGGCTCTCAATTCATTGCGTAATTTGGTCTGGAATTGATACATGGATTGGGGAAGATCTTTATAACTATGTATAAAGTTTCGCATCATATTCGTTATCTGTTCTTCATGAGACCAACCAAAGCCCACTTCAGCTCCATTTTTAAGTGCAGACTTGAACCAAATGTCTACTTTTTCATCATCCCAGCGATCTGTTTTTTCCCATAATTCCTTTTGCTGCAATGAGGTCATTATAATTTCCTGACCGCCAATTGCATTCATTTCTTCTCTAACAATTGCTTTTATTTTCTCAATTACTCTAAGGCCAAGTGGAAGATAGGCATACACTCCCGCCATCTCTTTGGATATAAATCCAGCCCTCAGCAGCAACTGAGCATTTTTTGAAGTTTCGTCAGAAGGAATTTCTTTAGTGCTATGGGTAAAGAGTTGTGTTGCTTTCATTAATAAATTGTAACAGCTACCTGGTCGCAAATAAAAAGATTGTTGCAAAGGCTATAAAATTTTTTAATCCGTGCAAGCAAACGCACATCCAAAGATTATTAGTTTTTTCTAAGAGTGCTATCAATACGAGCGAAAGAACAAATACGTCTACACTGACATTCCATTGAAAGTGGAACAACGCAAATATAAAACTAGTGAGTAATGCAGAAAAAATTTTAGGCCATTTAGACGTAAGACCTTTATATAAAAATCCACGGAATACAATTTCTTCAGCGAGGGGTGGTACGATAACCAGACCAATGAAAGCGAGGCCAATTTGCCATCCAGCTGCAGCAGCATACCCAATGTCCTGTTTTTGGTTTGAATTAAACCCAGGAATGAATGAAGCTACATAAAGAACAATAGCGACAAGAAAAATATAACTAACTATGGCCAAAAGAAGCCAACCAAAATCACTAAATTTTATTTTCTTGAAGCCTAAATCTCGAAGACTACTTTTTCTCTTTTTGAGAAAAATAAATATTACGGACAGAAGACCTAAAGAAGAGAATCCGGTTAACAACAGACCTATCCATGGAGAATTATCGATATAATCTGAAAAATTTATTGAATTATCTGAATGTATTTTGCTTATTACATAAAGCGGAACTACTAAAATAAGTTGAGAAAAAATATAAGCTACAATGGTGATAAATATTGCTGCTGCCGGCCCCCAGCCAACTTTTCTATTTCTTACCTTCTCTATTCCCACTTCTTGCATATTTAGTCTCTAATAAAATCTTTTAATATCCACAATTGCGATCACTACGAAAAGTATCATCAAGATTGCGAAACCTGCACCATGGATTTTGTCTTCAGTTTTTGGTAGCAATGGTTTTTTTATAAGCCTAAACAGTACAAGTAGGAAGGCCCTTCCGCCATCAAGTGCAGGAATTGGTAACGCATTCATGATTGCAAGAGTTAGGCTCAATAAGCCGACTATGAATAAAATGAATTGATACCCAAGAACTGAACCTCTGCTCAGTAGGGCGTAAACCCCAATTGGCCCAGTAACATTCTGGCTTGCCTGACTTGCCTGACTTTTTGCTTGCGTACCATGACCTATCACGAATAAACCGATCGAGGAGCCTAAATGCGCTAGCGTTGAGCCAAGTCCAACTATAGTTAACTTGATAATTTGAAGGGAAAGTCCTACCGCAACAATGGGAGCAGACCACGTAGACTTCACGAGGTTATAGTCAGTTGTTTCAACGCCAAGATATCCTTTGGGATTATTAGTATTTTGGCTTTCGCTTACCTGTTGAGCGGACAATAATTGTGCTTTTGTGGAGAATGTTTTTCCGGCACGAATATAGGTAATATCGACACTCTTACCCGCATTAGCTTTAGTTAGTTGCCGTAATTCATCTTGAGAATTAATCTTTGTGCCATTAAGTGACTTTAAATTATCTGATATTTTTAGACCTGATTTTTGTGCAGGAGATCCTACATCAATGTAATTAATCAAAGATTCAGATTTGCTAACCTTGCTATCGCTAGCTATTGTAAATTGATTATTGATTAATTTTGGCATGCCAAACAAGGCAACAATTGTGAGGATTACGAATGCAGCAACCAGATTCATCGCTACGCCGGCTAGCATAATTTTTAACTTTGCTTTGCCTGATGCAATCTTGAAACTGCCCTTATCTAGATCATCTCCGCTTTCACCCTTTAGTTTCACAAAACCTCCGAGTGGCAGCAAGTTAATCGTGTAATATCCTTCGAATATTCCTTTTCCTAGTTTCTTGCCCCATATCTTTGGTGGAAAACCAATACCAAACTCCTCAACGTCAACACCATTTCTTTTAGCGACCAAAAAATGGCCATACTCATGAAGTACAATCAGTAAAATGAAGAGAATAATTCCTGTTGCTATTAAAAACATTTATACCATCCCCTTATTTCCCGTATCGCCTTTGGCGAGAAGTGTAAAAATTTATTGCATCATCCAAATCAGTACTTTTAAAATCAGGCCAGTAAACATTAGTAAAATAAAGTTCGCTATACGCTATACGCCAAAGCATAAAATTACTTATTCTCTGTTCGCCTGATGTGCGTATTACTAAATCTAGTGGCGGTACATTGTCGCCACCGTATAACGCCTTGTTGATAGTTTCTATAGTCACCTTCTTGCCGAGCTTTATAATTTTATTTACTGATTCAACTATTTCAGTATGGCCACCATAATTAACGCATAAATTAAAACTACCATTCGTATTATTCTTGGTCAGCTCTTCGGCATCTTTTAATTGTTTGATGATCTTTGGATTCATTTTCTCTGTTGTACCCAACCAGTTAAAGCGAACACCCCTTTCATGAAATTTTTTAATTTCTTTCTTTAGCATCTTACTCAAAAAGGCAAAAATAAATGCTACTTCTTCTTTTTCTCGTGACCAATTCTCGGTTGAAAAAGCATAAACTGTTAAATTCTTAATTCCGCTATCGAGCGCATAATCACCTATCGATTGCAAAATACTAAATCCTTTTCGATGACCTTCCAGCGTTGGTAAATTATTTTTTTTTGCCCATCTTCTATTGCCATCCATTATGATGCCAACATGATTAGGAGCAAAAGAAGAAGTTTCTTGCTGCATACAATTATATTGTCATTATTTCTTGTTCTTTAGTTTTGGCTACAGCCTCAATTTCATTTTTTGTTTTAGCCATTACATCTTCGATTTGTTTATTACAGCGAGTTAAGTCATCTTCACTAATTTGTTTATCATTTTTCATTTCTTTTAATGCGTCCAGTGTTTCGTGACGAATACTCCTACAAGAAATTAATGCATTCTCAATTTTTTCTTTTAGTTGCTTAACAATTTCTTGTCTTCTTTCCGTAGTGAGTGGTGGAATTGGAATTCTTATAACACGGCCATCATCACTTGGATTCATGCCAAGTGATGGATTGTTTCTAATAGTGTCTGAAATAACAGGTAGATTCGTAGGATCAAAAGGGCTTACTTGGAGCAATTGAGCTTCTGGTGTAGTTACGGTAGCAAGTTGCTTGAGTGGCATCTGGGTGCCATAAGCAACCACTAAAACGCTATCTAGTTGGCTAGGATGAGCTCTTCCGGTTCGAATTTTTTTCAAGTCCTCAGAGAAATGATTTACAGCATTTGAAAATTTAACTTTCGCACCATCAATTATTTGATTCTGATTCATATTTTCCCTTTTTAACTACTTGTCAGTATACAACAATAAAACGAGCAAATGCTCGTTTTATGTAGATTTTTTTTATTAATTAAAAGCTTAGAGTACTTCGCCAAGTGCCATTCGGCTGAAGCGCTTAACAACAATGTTCTCGCCTAAAATAGCTATGTTGCTTTTGATATGATCGCCAACGGTAACTTCTTGATTCTTGATGAATGGTTGCTCGAGGAGACATCGCTCTGCGAGTGCTTTTGAGAGCATACCTTCAACAATTTGAGGAATCATTTTTGCGGGCTTTCCTTCTTTAGCTACTTTTTCTTCAAATTCTTTCTTTAGTGAAGATACGACTTCATTTGGAATATTTTCTTGAGAAATAAATTCAGGAGAACTTGCAGCGATATGCATTGAAACGTCTTTGACTAAATCAGTAAATTTTTCATTTCTTGCCACAAAATCTGTTTCACAGTTAATTTCCACAAGAACACCGATTCGGCTGTCATGAACGTAACTACCGATGACTCCACTACGGGCCTCTCGCTCACCACGCTTATCAGCTTTGGTTAAGCCTTTTTTTCGCATCGCTTCAAGCGCTTTATCAAAATCACCGTCAGTATCTACGAGTGCTTTCTTGGCGTCGGTAATACCTACACCAGTTAGCTCTCTTAATCGCTTTATAGTTTCTAAATCAATTTTCATAATCCTAAGCTCCTTTTTATTATTTTTTTACTTCAGTTTTTTTACTAACTTCTGATGTTTCAGCTTTTTTAGCACGACGTTCTTTTCCTGCTTGAATGGCAGTATTCACATATTGGCATGCTAAAGCGATAGTCCGTATAGCGTCATCGTTGCATGCAATTGGATATGTAATCTTACTAGGGTCGGCATTTGTATCAACAAGCGCAATTATAGGAATACCTAAACGAATCGCTTCTTTGACACCGTTGTCTTCTTCAAGTATGTCTACGACAAACAGAGCTCCAGGACGGCCTTGTAAATCTTTGATACCACCAAAAATAACATTCATTTCATCTATTTGCTCTTGGAATCTTTGCACTTCAAGCTTATTGTATTTTGCGGCGAGCTCTCCTGAAGCCATTTTAGCTTCAAGATCTTTCAGCTTTTTAATACGAACATTAATAGTAGTGGAGTTAGTAAGCATTCCGCCGAGCCATCTCTCAACTACATACGGTTGATTAACTGCGATCGCAGCTTCTTTTAAAACATCTTTAGCTTGTCGCTTTGTGCCGACAAAAAGAACTTGCTGACCTCTTGCGACTATCTCTTCAATAAAATTCAGAGCATCATCAAACTGGGAAACAGTTTTTTCTAAATTAATAATATGGTTTTCACCTCTTTTGCTGTGAATGTAAGGTGCCATTTTTGGGTGCCATCGACTGGTCTTGTGACCAAAATGAGCGCCAGCTTCAAGCAACGCCTTAATATCTACTTTTGTACTAGCCATTATCCTTTTTCTCCCTTCGCCTTCTGTCTGTTGCCCCGAGTGGGGAGGATAAACACAGAAGGTTGATTCATTAAAATTATTTTGTAAGTAAATAGTAACAGATTGAACTTGGTTTGTCTACTCTGTTATATGATTGACGATAAAGTGATTTCAATGTATAATTACGATCAAATGAGACAATAAAAACTGACTGCGATTGCTCGTCGCTAACCAGAGTTTCAAAATAACCTAAATGAGCATAAGGATTCATAGTGAAAAAAGAAATTCATCCAGCAGATTACAGACCAGTCGTTTTCGAAGATCTCGGAAATGGCTTTAAGGTTTTAACCAAATCTACAATCAAATCAGAAGAAACTACCAAATGGGAAGACGGCAACGAATACCCTCTTGTTAAGGTACATATAAGTAGCAGTACTCACCCATTCTTTACTGGTCAAGAAAAACTTCTTGATATGGAAGGTCGTGTTGATCGATTTAAGGCACGTGCCGAAGCTGGAGCAAAAGCTAAAGCTGCAAAACAACTTAAACCTAAGGCTAAAAAAGAATCTGTTAAAAAAGAAAAACAAGAACAGACAGTTTAAGAAATTTAAATCAACTTATGCAGCACAGTTTATCTGTGCTGTTTTAGTAAAAAAGGTACAATAGAGTTATGGAAAACAAGTTGCAAGCACTTACCCAAGAGCTAGAAGATATAGAGCTTTCTTTGTCCGATCCTTCTATTTTCAGTAGCCCAAACTACCCTAAACTTGCTAAACGAAAAAACTTTATCGAAAATACTCTCGGTATCTCAAAAAAAGTGGCGCTAATGAAAGAGCAATTAATCGGTGCTCAGTCAATGATTGGCGGTGACAAAGAACTTGATGAATTAGCGCAGATTGAAATAGCAGAGCTTGAGGAAAGCATTCAAGTAACTTCTGAGCTACTAAATGAAGCACTTACTCCGAGTGATCCAAATAATGACAAAGATGCAATTATCGAAATTCGAGCAGGAGCCGGAGGTGATGAATCAAGCATTTTTAGTGGTGAGATCTTTCGTATGTACAGTCGGTACGCCGAACTGCATAACTTCAAAATAGAATTAATTAATGAAACTGCGAGCGAGGTTGGCGGATTCAAGGAAATTATTTTTGCAATCCGAGGGAATGATGCCTATAAGACCTTCAAGTTCGAGGCCGGAGTCCATAGAGTGCAGCGCGTACCTTCAACTGAAAGCCAAGGAAGAATTCATACTAGTACGATTACTGTCGCAGTCCTTCCTGAAGCGGAAGAAACGGACGTCGAGATAAACCAATCCGATTTACGCGTGGATGTCTATAGAGCAAGCGGCCATGGCGGACAAAGCGTTAATACCACGGATAGCGCGGTACGGATAACCCACATCCCTTCGGGGCTGGTAGTAACCTGCCAAGATGAAAAATCTCAATTAAAAAACAAAGATAAAGCGATGGGAGTCTTGCGAGCTCGCTTACTTCAAATGAAAATCGACGAAGAGCAGAAGAATTTAAGCGAATCACGTAGAAAACTTATCGGAAGTGGTGATAGGAGCGAAAAAATTAGAACATACAATTTCCCTCAAGATAGAATTACTGATCATAGGATTGGCTTTTCTCGCTCAAATATACCTGCAGCGCTAACCGGAGATATCCAAGATTTATTTGATGCCTTGCAGGATTACGATAAGCACTTAATTAACGATGCTTCCTAAAAAAAACTATGGCGAATGGTTGCAAGAAGCAACAAAAGCATTAAATAAAGCGAATATACCATCCGCGCGTCTAGACGCCCTGCTTTTACTTGAGCAGATTTCGGGTAAAAAGAAAGAGATTTTACTTACTTATCCAGAAACTTTTATAGGAAGAAATAGGTTAAGAAAACTTAATAGATTACTCAAGAAAAGATCTGAACATATCCCGCTCGCCTATCTAGTTAATAAAAAAGAGTTTTACGGTAGAGATTTTTACGTAAACAACAAAGTGCTCGTGCCTCGTCCAGAATCAGAAAGTTTTATATCGCTCTTAGAAAAAATTTCTTTTGCTAAGAAACAGAAGATGCTTGATCTTGGAACTGGGAGCGGAATTCTTGCAATTACTATAAAATCCCTCCACCCCAGCTGGGATGTAGCGGCAACTGATATTTCAAAAAAAGCATTAACTGTTGCTCGAAAAAATGCCAAAAGTTTTGGGTTAGACATACGCTTCAGAAAATCTAACCTTTTCAATTCTATCGACAACGATTTTGATGTCATAACAGCAAACCTACCCTATGTTCCTACTACACTGAAAGTGCTAGAGGAAGTTATGAACGAACCATCAGTTGCTGTTTTTTCTGGTGATGACGGATTAGTTCTTTACCGTATTCTACTGACAAGTTCTTTCAAGAAAGACGCATATCTATTACTTGAGTCCTTGCTCACTCAACAAGATGAAATAAAAGCTTTAGCTAAAGAAAATGGATTCAAGCTTATTGATAAAGAGAATCTGGTGCTTGTATTTAAAAAGATCAAATAGATTTATCTTGCCAGTCACCGACAATAATAACTATAAAAACGACTACTGACATCAGCCCAATGAGCTGATTCTTCAGGACTGGCTTAAGTCTTTCATTGTGATCAAGATAATATAATGTCGCGAATCCATAACCTAAAATTGTCAAAATAATTGCAATTTGCGGAAATTGAAAATACTGAATCACCCAATGTCCCAAAATCCATGCCATAACAGCTCCAAACCAGGCCCATATTTCAGTCATTACTTTTGTTAACGGTTCGTCAAAGGCGCCAAGAAAATGTCTTGATGCCGCATAACATATGATCCAAGTGACGAGCACCACCGTAATTAACGAAGCGCTCGGAAAGGATCGATAGAACGCTACTAGCGCAAGTGCTTGAGATACAAGCGCCTGACTCATTACTGCTAAGGGATTAGATTTTTGCTTCAGCCACACGAGCCATAATATGTAGAAGATCATCCAGATTATTTGAGTTATTAGTCTATTTGAGCCACTCATAAAAGCTACCGTAGCTAAACCGATGAATATATCGACTAAATTACTCCGTACGACGGCCACCCAATAACGAGGCTTAACAGAAAACATTCTCCATTTTGACAGTGCTATAAGAAGAACTGCGGCATATTCGAAATTCAAGCGAATCAAAAATAGGATGGCAATCGGTAGAAAAGTATTAAGGCTAAGATGAAGCGCGTTAGCGATTCCGGAAGCGGGTTTAATTTTGTAAAATATTTTTTTCATAAGGCTCTGATTACTTATTAATAATACATTTTATGGCCGTAAATTAAAATGATAGCTATAAATTACTGGCGAAAAAAAGGATTACTAACAAAGTAAATATTACAAATGAAAATATTTTTAATTTTTTATTTTTACTATTCACTTCTAGACTACTTTGTTTTTTCTTAAGTATAGGATGGTGGGTATGTTCTACTATTCCCTTTACGCTTCTTCTTCTGAAACCATCCTCTCTTATAAAATTATCAACCTTATCGTGAAGATTTCTTTTATGATCAGAACCTGTAACTGGTTGCCTTGTTCCGTAAGTACCAAAATGAGATTGCCTAGGTTTAGGCATTTTTTTTGGAATAGTTAGTCCTTGTACCTGCTTCTTCATAATTTAAACCTAAGCACATTCTAGCAATGAATATAAAAAATGTCCCTCAATCGTGTACAATTGTGTCTATGCCTGAAGAAGAAATAAAAGTAGCTCTCGATATTAAACCTACCGAACATTTAAGTAACAATAAAAAAGAAGTTAAAAAGACCTCCAAAGATAAAAAGAATAGTTTTTATACAATTTTATTATTTATCCTCGCCCCACTTTTTGCGCTTTTTATGATAATTTTTGTTTTCCAGAGCTACATCGTGGACGGAACAAGCATGACGCCTACTCTTCAAAATGGCGACCGGGTTTTTATACTAAAATTGCCTAAAAGCTTCAATGGAATGATCGGCAAAACATATATTCCTTCAAGGCATGAGATTATCGTTTTCAAAAAACCTAGTGATCCTAGCACGCAACTTATAAAAAGAGTTATCGGACTACCCGGAGACACAGTAGTAGTAAATAATGGCAAAATTACTGTGTATAACGCTCAAAACCCTAGTGGTTTCAATCCAGATGCAAACACTGATTACGGCCCAACACTCGCATCCACGATTGGAAACGTCGATATTACTGTTGGAGCTAATGAGCTGTTTGTTTGTGGAGATAATCGTGGGCCCGGTGGATCGCTCGACTCTAGAACCGGTGTTGGACTAGTCCCTGTCCAAAATATAATCGGTAGACTATGGGTGCGCTATTATCCCCTTAACTCTTTTAAAACATATTCAACAGAATTGAATAATGTCTTAAAGATTCAAAACCTAAATACTACCTATTATTAACTAAGCTTTTTCATTTTGTTTAAAATGACACTCAGCTCTTCTTCATTCTTGTAATTTATAACAAGCTTACCAGAACCTCTTTTTGAATGTTGAATGAGAGTTTTAGCTCCGAGAATATTCTCAATTTGCAGCACTGATTTTTTAATCGTACTGTCAGATATCTTGCTCTTAGCAGTTTTATCGATTACTTGTTCATTGTTCTTTTTTACAGAAACTACAAATTGCTCTGCTTGTCGAACACTAATGCCTTTACGAAGTATAAGATCAAACAATTTCTTTTGTTCTTTAGGGTTTTTTTGGAGGGCAAGTATCGAGCGCGCATGCCCTTCGGTAACTAATCTATCCTCAAACGCCTTAAGTATATATTCAGGTAATGCAAGCAATCTTACCAAATTAATAATAGATGTATACGCTTTACCAAGTCTTTGCGCTATCTCTTCGTAACTTTGATTAAACTGCTCGTGTAATCTTACTACTGTAAGCGCTTGCTCAAATGAGCTGAGATCAGCTCGTTGTACATTTTCTAAAAGTGCCAGCTCCAGTTGCTGATGCTCGCTTGCTTCTCTAACAATCGCAGGCATTTCATTAAGCCCTGCGATTTGTGAAGCGCGCCAACGACGCTCACCAGCAATTATTGTATACATATTTTGTTCATTTTTTACTACAACAATTGGTTGTAAAATTCCTTGTTCAGAAATAGACCTAGCAAGTTGTTCAAGCTGTAGTTGATCGAAATGTTTCCTTGGCTGGTCAGACTTAGGAACTATCGTATCAATAGATAGTTTATGTATTCGTTCGTCACTTCCTGCGGTGACATTGGATACACTGAAACCTTTTGGCATTAGAATATCAAAGCCTTTGCCTAAACCTTTATTAGTTCCCACGTTGTATAACCTCCTTAGTCAAAGCCTTGTAAGCTTTTGATCCTTTAGACCATTTATCATATTCAAAAATCGATTTTCCATGACTTGGTGCTTCTGCAAGACGAACATTACGAGGTATGACTGTAGAAAACACTATGTCGCCAAATACACGAACAACTTCAGCTCGCACTTGCTCACTCAAGGATGTTCGGGAATCATACATAGTTAAAAGCACACCAAATATCTGTAGCGTTGGATTGAGGCCAGTCTGTATCTGTTGGACTACCTGGAGTAATTGACTCAGCCCTTCCATTGCATAATACTCTGTTTGAACGGGAACAATCACATCAGTTGAAGCTACGAGCGCGTTTACTGTTAAGAGTCCGAGGCTCGGGGGGCAATCTATTAAAACGTAATCATAACTCCCTAAATTGCTAACCAAGAATTCTTTTAGTCTGAGTTCTCTCTTCTCCACTCCAGATAGCGACACCTCTGCGGCGGCTAGATCAGAATTAGTGGGTATAAGATTAATGTTTTGCGATGATGTTACCATCGTTACCTGATCAAAAGGAACACTCTCGAGTAGCGCGTTATATGTGCCTTTCACTATATCCATTTTTTCAACCCCAAGTCCACTGGTAGCATTGCCCTGGGGGTCGAGATCAATAACTAAAATCTTAAAATCTTTTTTTGCAAGTCCTGCGGCAAGATTAATAGTAGTCGTTGTTTTTCCGACTCCCCCTTTTTGATTTAAGATTGATAGTACTCTTGTCATAGACCGTGTTCCTGCAATGTTTATTCTTTCTAATTTTACCATTTTACGATTTATTATTCATAACATAATGTTCTACGGATTAAGCGTATTCTTTTTATACTATTACTGTTGTAAAAAGTATTTTTAACAGATTGTAATTAATATAAGTTTTATATTAATTTTTTAAAAAAGCGTTGTATTTTTTAAAAATAAATTATCTCTATTCTGCAACAAACGCGTACTAGCTTAGAAATATGTTTTTAAAGTAATAATCGCTTCTTTTACGAAGCGATTATTACTGCTATATACTACTTTTTTAACAACAAGCCTGCGAGGTACTTACTGTTTATGTGTAGCCTGTCTTTTATGACAGTAGCTTTCTCAACACTTATGTTTATTTTTGTAATTTAAGTATGCCAAAATAATATATTTAATGCAAGTACATAAGAACAAATAATGTGCTCATTATCCACAGGTTATTGCGCTATGAAATAGTCTAACTGGTAGGTGGTGTTGGGGGTTGGGCTATCTACAGTTTGAATGGTGAACGCCGTAGAAGTACTAGCCTTAAAATACTTGAGATTTGTCATTGCACTATTGTCGGCATTTAGTATTACTCTGGGCGCCCTCCCATAAGGAGTATTGAAGGTAATGTTAGCGAGTGTTCCTGATGAGGTGTTAGCTCCTGTCGTTATGGTAATGGTACCAGCGGTATCGTTACCATCTATTGTCACTGTTGGTGCTGCAA